>RCNB010002741.1_pt1 | contig 10700 bp, 9 predicted proteins | sample 2041321 | NCBI WGS metagenome assembly RCNB01 (sample SAMN09708232, study PRJNA481090) | Marine sediment metagenome, whole genome shotgun sequencing project.
GTCCACTACATGCCCCTGACACTGCATCCTTTGTTCAAGCCGTATGAAAACGGCTGCAGCACAGCCCATGAGATCTGGGAGACTTTTGTCACCCTCCCGCTTTTTGTGGACCTACAGGACGAACAGATCGACTACGTTGTAGATGCCCTGTGTGAATTCGATAAGAAACTATAACAATCTCTCGAAAAAAAAACTATGCCTGATCCCAAAGTTGTTGTCCTGGTCCTAAGTTACGATGGCAAGGATCTCTTAGAGGACGCCTTGTCTTCTTACCTGGCCAGTGACTACCCCAACTATGAGGTGGTGGTGATCGATAACGGTTCCAATGACGGCACATCAGATTACGTCCGGACCAGATTCCCGCAGGTCAGTATCGTCCGTACGGATAAGAACCTCGGATATTCAGGCGGATTCAACCTCGGATTGGCTGCTGCTTTTGAAGAAATGCAGGCGGATTACGCACTCGTCACAAACAACGATGTAAAGGTCGATTCTGCCGCCATCTCCGAACTGGTGAAGGTTGCCTGGGCCCATGAAAAGGTAGGATTTGTGACCGGCAAGGTCATGTATTTTGATCATCCCACAATCTTTCAGACGGTGGGCAAAAAAGAGGACCCCGTCCGTTGGAATGGAGATCATATTGGCAGGGGAGAAGAGGATCACGGGCAGTATGATGAAGTACGTGAGCTTCCCTTTGCCGATGATGTCTATACGCTGATCAGCAGGGATCTTTATCAAGATACAGAAGGGTATGACACCACATTTTTCCTGCAGGCAGAGGAATACGACTGGCAAGCCAGGGGGAAGAAGCTGGGATATAAGATCATGTATGCACCTCTAGCCAGGCTGTGGCATAAGGAAAGCATGACGATAGGTAAGACGTCCCCATTGAAGGCCTATTATGATGCCAGAAATCCGATGCTGGTCATCCTGCTGCATAAGCCCCCCGCTTATTTTAAGAGGTACTTCTGGCTTCACTTTAGAAAGGATGTTCTGAAAGCCTCCTTAGTGTCGATCAGGCAGAGGAAATTATCGATTGCGCTGTCCAACTGGCGTGGATTTTTTTCAGGTATTGGGTGGGGCATTAAGAATAGAAAACTGTCTTTGAAACACTTCATTTGAGTCATGGAGATACCTCTGTTATGAGATTTGGATTTCGAAAATTGTTACGAAGGTTGTCTGTTTCTGCCAGACTGACCTATCTGGGACTTTGCACCCGGCTATTTGGGTTCGAGTACATCAAATCCAGGCTTCACTCTCTGGATAAGCAGCTGATAATTCCTCTATTGATCAAATATGGCGCCCGGATTGGAGAAAACTGCGATATCGAGGTGCCTTTAATAGTCAATACACAAAAAGATTTTAAGAATCTGTCGATTGGGGATAACTCTCACATTGGAAAGAATGTCATTCTTGATTTGATGGGAAGACTTGATATTGGACGAAATGTGACCATATCCTTCGGCACGATCATCATCTCGCATCTGGATGTCGGGGAATCGAGTTTGAACACACACTATGTTCCAAAAACCGGCATCACAGTGATTCAGGACAACGTCTATGTTGGTGCCCACTCAACCATACTAAGCGATGTCACCTTAGGAGAGGCGTGCCTGGTCGGCGCTGGAAGTCTCGTTAAAGATTCGTTTCCATCTCATACCCTGATTTGTGGGAATCCGGCAGAGAAAATCAGAGAGATAGAGTAAGCTCTTGCTCGCACAGAAATTTGCCCTCAGCTACGGCTCAAAGATGGCCGTGCAGTTCATTCAGGTTGCCGTAAGCATAGTGGTTGCCAGGATTGCAGGCCCTTCTGTGCTCGGGACTGTGGCTTTCGGTTTGGCTTTTGTTTCCATGTGGACTTTTCTATCCGATGTTGGGATCGGGACCGCGCATATCAAATTGGTCTCCGAGGGGCAGGACGAAGGTCAGTGCATCTCTACGTTTGCAGCCTTGAAGACCGCCAACACAGTCCTGTTTGTCCTGGTGGTGATAGGTGTATTTTTAACACAGAAATACGTTTTGAATGTTCCTTTTGAAAGTGTAATTCACGAATATGTCATCATTATTCTTCTGGTGAGCGTTACTATTCAGCAGTTCCTCTATATCCCTCTCATTACATTCGCGGCAAAAACAGAACAGGCGAAGCAGGATATTCCTGATATTCTGAAAACTATCGTCCATCAACTCATACGATTTGTGGTTGTGCTGTTTGGCTACAGGGCGGTCGCACTGGCCCTGGGAAACCTGATCGCTACGCTGCTGATCGTGCCGCTGATCCTGTACTTATTCAAGGACTATCCAAGAGGGAGATTCAACAAAAAACTCGCGGCACAGTATCTGAAGCTTTCCCTGCCAATATTTTTTATAGGGATGTCTACCAAACTTGTCTTCCATCTCGATAGAGTGATGTTGCAGTATTTTACTAATTCTGAACAGGTCGGATATTACAGTGCAGGATACAGAATAGGCGGATTTGTCCTTTTAATCGCCAACAGTATTGGACTTCTATTTTTCCCCCTTTTTTCTAAAGCCGCAGCAAGAGGAGATTTTGACTATATAAAAGACAAAATCGGCAAATTTGAAAAATTCAGCTTCATTTTTATCATGCCTGGAGTAATTTTCTTATCATTGTACTCGGACGTCATCGTCAAGGTTTTACTGGGGGAGCAGTATCTGCCCTCTATTCCTATCATGGCCTATATCAACATTGCTATGTTTGTAACGGTGCTGAACATGCCCTATGGAAATGTCTTGACAGGAATGGGATTTTTTAATCTCGCGGCTGTGATATATTTCGTGAATTTACTATGTTTTGCGGGGCTGGCCTTTATATTCATCAATCCAAACCTGGTCGGAATGGGAGCTGTAGGAGCTGCGGCAGCCGTATTGGTAGCCACGGTACTCTTGGGAATCATGCTCAGAATTTTCGCAAAGAAAAAGGCACAATATTTGGATGTGTTTAAGGGAGTAAAATATCTGATCTTCGGCATAATCAACTACTTGATATTTCTGCAAATTTATATTCATTTTAGCGATCTTTACGGAATTTTTTTTAAAGCCGTATTTGTGCTCATCTATTTTATAACGACCTATCTAAGCTTATTTCTGCTTCGAATGGTAAGCCTCGAAGATATTAAGAGTGTCAGAGATGTCGTAAGTATCAAGAAAATGGGCACCTATATAAAAGACGAAATACAAAAAACATGAAAAAGGGCAGGATTATTCATGTCATGGGATCCCCGCCACCCTATGACCTGTATTGGGATGTCCCGCGACCGGAGATCAACTGGGACACACCTGACGGTAATTGGGTAGGCATATATGGCAGCGATTGGGCTGATTTGATCGGGAAAGAAATTCTCAAGATCAATAAGGATTTTGCTCATGAGGTGTGGCAGCCTGATCTTAGAGCAGATAAAGTATACAGCCACAATCTTCCCACTGGGGTATGCCATAAGCTTTTCCCTGCTGAAAATATGGCTAAAAGTGCAATCCTAAAAAGGTCAACGCAGGTCAGTTCCAAATTGATTTGTCAAGAATTGAGGAAAGCTGAGGGAAATGGGGGAATAATCATACAGTTGGATAGTCTGCAGTCTGGAATGAGCAACGATATTCTTAAAATGCGCCTCTCATGTCCGATTGTGGTTCAGCTCCATGGGGAAGTTCAACTGCCCCTGAACAACATTTTCAAGATACAGAAGAATGTGTTCAGAAAAATTGGCTACATCCTCCAACATATTCAGATTAAAAAGAATTTTCGCAGCGTGAATCTTGTCAGCTATTGTAATGAAAAAAACATGGGGACGTTAAGAAGATATTACAGGAACAAACTCATATTCCTACCTGTAGGAGTTGATTTCGATATCTGGAAATCAGATGTACCAAGACACATTTCGAAGAGTGCATTGGGTCTAGAAACCGGTGTCTTCACAATTTTGTCACCCTGCCGTCTGAATAAACTGAAGCAGATCGATAAATTGATCGAAATATTATCAAGGTTGGATGACCAATACAATTTTCAACTAGTAATTGCTGGCCATGGAACTAGCGAATTTGAACAAGAACTCTACGATATAGGGCTGGATTTGATAGGAAAGAATAAACTCATTTTCATGGGATATGTGACCGGGGACAAGCTAGTCCAACTTTACAATTCGGCTGATCTTTTCGCCACGACATCCTTTTCGGAAGGGATGCCAGTTTCCGCCATAGAGGCAATGGCAATGGAGGTTCCGATATTTTCAACCAACACGGGTATAGCTGCAAAGATTTTAACTCAATATGGATCTGGCGTTGTGGTGCCGGTTAATGAATACGGAGTATGGGAGGAAGAGCTTAGAAATATACTGGAAGGCAAAGCCGTTAAAATATTGCCAAGAGAGATCGCAAAATCAACCTTTCATTGGCCCATATTAGCTTCAAAATATATTGATGAATATCAGGAACTGTACAGAAATCACTATGGTGAGTGACCCGGGATGCTTAGCAGGCATGGATACAGGAAGTGTAACTAAAATGAAAGTTGCTCTGGTCACAAATACGCATTATGACGTCATCATTCCTCTTGCGAAACACCTGTCAAAACTCATGGAGATCGATCTGTTTTCAATCATCTCACGGAAGGGCAGCGGCAGACAGACGTTTTTTGAGTCAGATAAGCTCTGGGAAACTGAGAGTCCTGGTGTCATCGAGGATGTAGATCGGAAAGGTTATATTAACAGCGTTTTGAATGACTATGTAAGCGCTGGATTTCGGAATCATGCACTGTACTTCACTAACCTGGCTTTCTTTAAGCCCGGTAATATCATAATGTCGTTTCGGATTGCTGCTTATCTTAAGAAGCAAAAATACGACCTGATCCATTTCAACGGAACAAGCCTATTGTTTTATCTGCTCCGGCTTTTCATCCGAAAAATACCCTTTGTGTTGACCACTCACGATCCCACTCCTCACTCGGGGGAAGACAACTATGTGAATCGGTTCATCCGCAGACTTATGAACCGGAAAAACCATGTACAGCACATCATTCATTCCGACGCGCTGATCAGTGAATTCAAGGCGAACTTCCCAAAAATCTCTCGCGATAAACTTCATGTTATCTACTATGGCACCATAGAATGGCTTACACATTGGAAGAGCAACGAATCTCCAGATAGAACCGGAGTGTTGTTTTTTGGGCGAATCTCGAAATACAAGGGGATTGAATACCTCATCGAAGCAGCGAAAATTGTCAGGGACACAATTCCCGATCTTCGCGTTGTCATAGCGGGGAGCGGGAAGTTTGACATTGACCTGGAACCGTACATAAACGATAAGACATTCAATATTATCAACAGCTATATCTCCAATCAAAAACTGGCCGAATTGATACAAAACGCAGCGATTGTGGTGTGCCCCTATACCGATGCCACACAAAGCGGAGTGATCATGTCTGCCTTTGCGTTTCAGAAGCCAGTTATTGCCTCAGAGGTGGGGGGCATCCCTGATGTGATTGAAAATGGTGTGACAGGCATACTGGTCCCACCCAAAGACTCAAAACGGCTTGCCGAATCTATGACCGAGCTTTTAAATGACCCAGTAAAACTGACTGACCTGAGTAAAAACATTGAGGAGCGTTATTCAACCGGCAGATTCTCTTGGCAAAATATTGCGGATCAGACAGCCCTTGTTTATAAGCAGGCTATAAGCGGTTCCTGATCATGAAAATTCTGATGATCGTGAAATCTCTGAACTTTGGCGGAGCGGAGAAGCAGGTTGTGACGGATGCCAATATGTTGAACAACGCAGGGCACCAAGTCACCGTGTCTTTTGTTACCGAAGGCCCCCTTTCGCGCCTTTTGTCCAGTGACATCACGACCTATAAGCTGAAAAGCCGGCTTCCAGTTTTTGCTTCCCTTCAACTCTTGTTCTATCTCATCGGCCACAGGCATGATGTGGTCCATGCCCACATGTTCTGGTCCGAAAAGGTGTCTGCACTTCCGGCTAAACTGACGGGCCATAAACTCGTCTTCAATGAACATGGGCTGGGTCTGTGGAGAAAATGGTACCACATTGCGATCATGCGATTCATATCGTTATGGGCAGATCGGGTCATAACTTCATGTGATGCGACCAAAGATATCAGGATACAGAAAGAAAAACTAAGCGAGAAGAAGGTCGAAACCGTCTACAATTCCTTGAATGTCGAGGAACGCGAGGAAAAAGAAGGTGATCTTCCTGATCTCCTGACACATGATCAAAAATTCACCATCGGTTATGTGGGGCGGTTCAGCCCTGTCAAAAGGCTCAAAACCTTCATCACCATTGCCGAAGAATTGAAAAAGACGACCAAAGATTTCAGGATCGTAATGGTGGGAGACGGAGAAGACAAGAAAGAGCTGGAGGAGGATATTAGAGCCCGGGGCCTTAGCAGCTATTTTTACTTTCCAGGCTTTGTATTGGATACTCATGCCTACTACCGGATATTTGATATCTTCCTGCTTCCATCTGAGAGGGAAGCCTGCTCCGTAGCCCTATTGGAAGCCGCAACCTTTGAAATCCCTGCACTTGCTTTCGATGTGGGGGGAAACTCAGAGATCATTCAAGATGGAGTCACTGGGTATATTGTCGCAGAACATGATATCGAGCTTATGCTGGAACGAATAGTATGTCTCTATTCGAATAAAGACCAAAAAATGAAAATGGGCCCGGCAGCTCGGGAGTTTGTGCAAAGAACCTTTTCCGTTTCCAGGAGATTAGACCACCTGATCCAGGTCTATCAAAGCTGATGTTGAGAAACGTTTTAGCTGAAAAGATCAGCCTGCCGCTCTTCGATATAGTGAAGGGAACCCGGATTCGGTTTTATCTGGAACACTACAAACAATCACTTGCTTGGGATCAAGACGAGATCAAGGCATATCAGACAAAACAGGTGAAACGGCTGATCTCATACGCCTATGAAAACGTCCCGTTTTATCGTGACAGGTTCGGGAAGATCGATTTGACGCCTGATAATTTTCGGTCCTTGGAAGATCTAAAAAGGATCCCTCCTCTGACCCGGGATGACCTGCAAAATAATCTGGACGTGTTGGTCAGCGAAAGAACTGACAGGGATCAGCTCCTAAAAAGTGCATCCAGTGGGACGACCGGGATTCCGATCACCTACTACAAGGACACAAGGTGCGACAGCGCGGATCATGCAGCGGCCTATCTGGGGATGCTTAATTCCGGATGGAGGTTTGGAGACAAGCGTTTGCATATCTGGGGCAATCCCTTGTCCATAAAAAGCTGGGACAGTCTCTCCTCAAAAATGAAACGCGTATTGTTTGGATACAAGAACTATCCCTCGTTTCTGCTGAACAAAGAGGAACGCTTTCGAGATCTCATAAGCCTGATAAACAAGTACAAGCCGAAGTTTATTGATGGCTACACAAGTTCCATATACATGCTGGCAAGATATGTGATGCAGAATCATATCACGATCCATAGGCCCGAGAGGATCTTCACAACGGCGGAAAATCTATATGACTACCAGAGAGAAATCATAGAAACTCACCTGGCGCCTGTCACAGACCTGTATGGTTCGGGTGAAATAAATGGGGTCGCCTTCCAGTGTAGAGAGAACAATTATCATATTCTCGAGCCGCGTGTATATGTAGAATCGCAGGACTCCGAGGGGGGGAGAAAACGCATCCTCTCTACCGATCTGGAGAATTTTGTCATGCCCTTGATCAGGTATGATATCGGTGACATGTTCGATGGATTGCATGAAGATAGATGCCCCTGCGGCTTGGACTCCCACTATTTCAGGAAGATTGAAGGCAGAGCCTCAGAACTCATTCATCTGCAAAACGGGGAGATCATTTCGCCGGTCACGCTGTTCGGGGGAACAGCTTTTCGCAAGGTGAAAAGTTTCAACAGGCATCAAACGATCTGGGATGGGAACCGCCTGATTTTCCTTTTCGAGGTCAATCAGGATTTTGGCGAAGAGGATAAAATTGAGCTGGACACAATTATAGCTGCGACACTGAAAGAGTTTGATGTCCGCTACGAGTTGAAATTTACAGAAAATAAATTAGAAACCGAAAATAAATTCAGCTATTTCAAATTTGAACATGACAATACTCGAAAACCTCTATAATCAGCGCAAGATCAAAAGGCATCTTTCCAAAGCCCTTTTTGTGTTGAAAAATAGGCCCAGTGTCGATCCCTCTATCCGGAATAAAAAGAACAGCCACGGGCTCTTCGTCATATCGGCTGATTTTGAGCTGGGATGGGCCTTCAGATACTCCAAGTCCGATCCGAATCCCCGAGAGATGGCAGCCCGGGCACGGAAGAATTTTCCCTTTCTATTGAGTTTATTCGATGAATGCCAAATCCCCATCACATGGGCTACCGTAGGCCATCTAATGCTGGAGGAATGCGAAAAAAGTTCGCACGACTGGATGCAGCGCATCCCATATTTTGAAAACAGACATTGGAGATACACCGAGGGTGACTGGTTTGACTGTGACCCGCACGCTCACTGGAGAGACGCAAAAGCGTGGTATGCACCAGATCTGATCGAACAGATACTGTCAGCATCAGCTCCACATGAGATCGGCTGCCATACATTTTCGCATATGGATTTTACATATTCAAACTGCCCTGAAAAAGTTGCAGAGGATGAAATCAAGGCCTGTTTCCAGGCAGCCAAGAAATGGGGAATATCCTTGAAATCGTTTGTGTTTCCAGGCGGCACCCATGGGAACTATGAGGTGTTGAAGAAATACGGATTCCAAACCTATCGAAAGAGCCTCGAGCACGAGCTTTCATATCCTGTGCTGGATGAACACGGCCTGGCTGTTTTACCCTCGTCGTGTGGTTTGGGGGACAATGGTTTGGGTTGGTCTGCAGAGTATTATATCCAGAGATATAAAAAATATATCCGAAGATCCATTGCCACAGGAACGGTCTGTCATTTCTGGTTCCATCCTTCATTTGAAGAGTGGTTCTTGAAAGGCGTGTTTGCGGAACTGTTGAAATATGCTGCAGCCGAGAGGGATGCAGATAGGATCTGGGTAGGCACTATGGGAGAGTTTCCCGGCCGGACAGGGTTGTCATGAAAGCGCTGTTTGTCTGCAGCGGGAATAAACGGGTCGGGATCTCTCCGATCGTAAAGAATCAAGGGTTGTCATTGGAAAAACATGGAGTCGAGGTCAAATATTTTCCTGTGGAAGGGAAGGGAATCCTTGGATACCTGAAAAATACTCCCCATTTAAAAAAGGTATTGAAATCCAATGGCTTTGATTTGATCCATGCACACTACTGGTGCTCGGGTGTCTTGGGATATCTGGCCAGAAGCGGTCATAAACTGGTCATTTCGTTCATGGGGAGTGATCTGATAATACCGCTTAATTCAACTATCAAGGAGAGATTGCCGGCAAGAATGCTTTTAGGATTTAATCGCTTCATGGCCAGGCATGCCTATGATCTCTGCATTGTCAAATCCAAAGAACTGAAGTCTATGTTGCGTTTGGGAAGGGCAGCCGTAGTCCCGAATGGTGTTGATTTCGATACATTCCAGCCTCAAGATCCTCAAGAGGCGAGGAAAAAACTCAAGCTACCTCCGGATAAGAAGATTGTTCTCTTTGCTGCAGATCCGGCCAGACCGGAGAAAAATTACCAACTCGCCAGTGATGCCGCTCAGAGGCTGGCAATACCTGGGATGGAGTTACTTGTCGTTTATGATAAGGACCAGGACGAGCTGGTGGACTATTACAATGCTGCAGATGCCTTGTTGCTGACATCTCTTCATGAAGGCTCGCCCAATGTCGTGAAAGAGGCCATGGCCTGCAATCTACCTATTGTTTCTGTAGATGTGGGTGATGTCAAAGAGATCATTAGTGGGACACAAGGATGTTATCTTACCAATTTCGATCCGGAAGATATTGCAGATAAATTGGCGATGGCAATCTCTTTCGGGAAAAGAACCCAAGGACGAGAGCATATCCGACACTTGGAGTCCAATGAAACAGCAGCAACCATAGTCTCTCTGTACTCAAGAGTTTTGAATTCATGAAAGACTTCACATTTGCTGCCATGGGTCTGCTCTATCGCAGTCTGCTGGAGAACGGATACAATTTTATAACGTTCCAAGAATATTGTTCAGGCCCAACTGTCGATAGGTTTGTTATCCTGCGGCATGATGTTGATAAAAACATTCAGAATGCAGTGCATATGGCAGAGTTCGAGCACAGTTTGGGCATAACCGCCAGCTATTATTTTCGTACAAAAAACAAAGTCTATGATGAAGCCATGATCAAAAAGATCAGCAGCTTGAGCCATGAGATCGGATACCACTACGAAGACCTGGCAACGGCTGGCGGTGACATGGCCGCTGCAATTCGGAATTTTGAGGCTAATTTAGACAGAATAAGATGCCTCGGCCCAGTGAAAACGATCTGTATGCATGGCAGTCCTATGAGCAGGCACGACAACAGAGCGCTGTGGGAGCAATACAGCTACCGCGACTATGAGCTGATTGGAGAACCGTATTATGACATCGACTTCAGCGATGTCATGTATCTAACTGATACCGGCAGGACTTGGGCTGGCCAAGCTCTATCCGTCAGGGATAAAGTCCCGTCGCATTTTTCGAACAATATAAAGACAACGTTCGATATTATAGCAGAACTTGAGCACAAAAAGATGCCGACTAAGCTGATGCTGAATATTCATCC
>RCNB010003474.1_pt1 | contig 10699 bp, 4 predicted proteins | sample 2041321 | NCBI WGS metagenome assembly RCNB01 (sample SAMN09708232, study PRJNA481090) | Marine sediment metagenome, whole genome shotgun sequencing project.
TATTAACAAGTTATCCGAAATGCAAACGAGCTAATCTTATTACACTTATCTTGCGTAATATTTTATCTAGGAAGTCCCACATCCTACCTTGAATAAACCCTACGTGCTATGGTGATTGGTTTAAATTAAACTGTCGTTATGGAAAAAAATTATTTTTCAATTTGTATTATGAGTAGTTGCTATTTTAAAATTTTAGCGGCTGTTGTTTTTATGTTTTTGTTTTTTGGTACACATCCAATTTATGCAAATATAGTATCGGAAATGTCATTGACAATCGACACCGATGGTGATGGGGTTTATGATTCTATTGATATGGACGACGATGGTGACGGAATTTTAGATATAATTGAAGGGACTACCGACTCAGACGGTGACGGTATTTCCGATAGTCTTGATGTTGATTCTGATAATGACGGAATTATAGATAATATTGAAGCGCAAACTATAACTGCTTATATTGCCCCATCTGGTCATGATACAGATGGCAATGGTCTAGATGATGCATACGAAGACACACCTGGGAGTTGTAATGGGCTTACGCCGATTAATACTGATTATGATACGGCACCTAATTATTTAGATATTGATTCTGATAACGATGGTATTCTGGACAATGTAGAAGCTCAGACAAATGAGGACTTTCAAGCCCCATGTGGTGTTGATAGCGACGGCAATGGTTTAGATGACCATTACGAAGAAACTCCTGGAAGTTGTGGAGGATTGACTCCAATAGATACAGATGGCGACCATATTCCGGACTATTTAGACATAGATTCTGACAATGATGGTATCCTTGATAATGTTGAAGCTCAAACTACTGATGACTTCCAAACTCCATGCGGATTAGATAGCGATGGTAATGGGTTAGATGACCATTATGAGTCTCATCCAGGTTCTGGAGAAGGATTAACTCCTGAAGATACAGATAGCGATTCTCGCCCAGATTTTAGGGATATAGATTCTGACAATGATGGTATTCTTGATAATGTTGAAGCGCAGTCAACTGATGACTTCCAAGCTCCATGTGGTCTAGATAGCGACGGTAATGGGTTAGATGACCACTATGAGTCTCAGCCAGGTACAGGAGAGGGGCTTTTACCAATTAATTCTGATAATGACACCAATCTAAATTTTAGGGATATCGACAGTGATGACGATGGCATTCCAGATAACGTAGAAGGACAGACGACAGCGGATTATATTGCCCCTAGTGGTAATGATAGTGGTGATAACGACGGTTTGGATGATGCGTATGAGGGTACTGACAACGATGGTATCGTACCTGTGAATACTGATGGCACTGATGAGCCGGATTATATTGACGGTGATAGTGACAACGATAGTGTCGATTTCAATTTTGACGGTGTTCCAGACCAGACCTTTACAGGTATTGATACGGATGGTGACGGACTTGACGATGGCTATGAGGGTAGTGATGTTGATGACGGCTTTGATGTGAATGATGAGATAGACGACCCTGCGAACGACCTTCCCGATACGGATGGTACGCAGGATGTAAACTATAGGGATTTGGACGATGACGGCGACTCAACTCCTACAGAGGATGAGGATCCTAACGGAAACGGCGACCCTACGGATGATGACAGTGACGGCGATGGTACGCCCGATTATTTGGACCCGGACAGTCCTATTTTAGATGCGATAGATGACATGGTAAGTACCCCGCTAAATACTTCAATAGATATTGATATACTAGCAAATGATTTTGGTGTTCCAAACGATGGTACTATTACGTTCACAAATCCATCAAACGGAACTATCGAAGTAAATGATGGAGGTACTCCCGATGATTTAACTGACGATTCAGTAATCTATACCCCAAACAGCGGGTTCAATGATGGCACGGACATTTTCGAGTATACCATTTGTGATGCGATGGGCAATTGTGATACGGCAACTGTTACGATAACGGTAGGGACATTACCAATATTGGATGCTGTTGACGATGTTGCATCAACAGAAGAGGACACTCCCGTGGAGGTCGATATACTGGCTAATGATACTGGCATCCCAGATAACGGGACGCTGATAACAACAGACCCGGAAAACGGAACGGTCGTAATTAATGATGGCGGAACGCCAGATGACTTAAGTGACGATACGGTTACCTATACCCCGGACAGCGGGTTCAATGATGGCACGGACACTTTTGAATATACCGTTTGCGATGCGATGGACAATTGTGATACGGCAACAGTAACTGTAGTGGTTGGAACACCTGCTGTACTTAATTTGGTAGATGATTCCGAGGTTACAGACTGGGAAACAGCAGTCAATATTGATATTTTTGTAAACGATTCAGGTATTCCAAACAACGGAATATTAACTTTTACAGAGCCATCGGATGGTAATGTATTGATTAATGATGGCGGTACTCCAGACGATTTATTGGATGATTTTGTAACCTATACCCCTAATGCTGGTTTTAGCGGCACAGATACGTTCGAGTATACAGTTTGTGATGTTTTAGATAATTGTGATACTGCTATAGTAACCATTGTTGTAAATGAACTTCAGGTGCTCGAAATAGAAGTAAATCAGATTGTTTCACCAAATTCAGATGGTAAAAATGATTTCTTGTTCATTCGTGGTGTTGAGCGTATCAGGAACAGTACATTGAAGATCTTCAATAGATGGGGAGTAGCGGTATACGAAGGTGAAAACTATAACAACCAAAATAATGTTTTTGATGGTAGGTCAAGAGGAAGATCTACATTGAGTGTGGAGGACTACTTGCCTTCAGGAGTTTATTTTTACATCTTTGATTATACTACCTTTGACGGCAATAGTACAGTTGATAGTGAGTATATTTATATAAGCAGATAACAGTATAACCACATGAAAATCAGGAATAAATTCTTAGGGTTACTTTTCTTAGTATTGATAAATGCGGGTGAGATGAACGCCCAGCAAGACGCACAATACACACAGTATATGTTTAATACCATGAGTGTTAATCCAGCATATGCAGGATCACGTGGTCAATTAAGTGTTGCTGCCTTATATAGGGCTCAATGGGTAGGATTAGATGGTGCACCAACATCTCAAACCCTTAACCTTCATTCCCCAATTAGAAATAGCAAATTGGGATACGGTATTTCCATAGTTAATGATGAAATTGGAGATGGTACGGTTCAGGAAACCTATTTTGATGGTGTTCTGTCTTATACTATCGAAGTCTCCGATGACGCTAAATTATCCTTTGGACTAAAAGCAGGCTTTAATGTTCTAAATTTGGATTTTAATAAACTAAGGAATTTTGATGCAGAACCAGTCAATGTAGATAATATTGAGAATAGGATTTCACCAAACGTTGGTTTAGGATTCTATTATCATTCCCAGAAGTTCTACGCAGGTCTTTCCGCTCCAAATCTTTTGCAAACGGAGTATTTTGATAATTCACAGACAGATGCTAATTCGGTACAATTCCTATCCAAGGAACGAATTAATTTTTACTTAATCACAGGTTATGTTTTTGATTTGAATGGAAACCTTAAGTTTAAGCCTGCCTTATTGACCAAAATGGTTGGCGGTGCCCCGCTTCAGGTAGATATTTCGGCTAATTTTATGTTTAACGATAAATTTACTTTTGGTGCAGCTTACAGATGGGATGCAGCGATAAGCGGAATGTTTGGATTTCAGATTTCAGATCAGTTTACGTTGGGCTTGGCATATGATAGAGAAACTACCCAATTGGGGGGAACTCAGTTCAACGGAGGTTCCTTTGAAGTCTTCTTGAGATATGAACTTGTGAAATCGTTCCAAAGATTAGTTTCACCTCGTTTCTTTTAAAACGGAAAGACTCATGATAAAAAATACACAAATACTGTTTATTCTCTTCGTTGTTAACAGTTTCGGGGTCTCTTTTGCTCAAGAAAAGTTAGTCACAAAAGCAAACGAGAAATATGAAGAATACTCCTTTAGACCAGCAATTGATATCTATAAAAAAGTTTTGGATAAAGGCTTTGTTACTGCCGATTTATTAAAAAAATTAGGTAATTCCTATTATTATAATTCTGACTATAAAGAGGCTTCGGAAACTTACAAGAAACTTGTAACGGATTTTCCGGATGAGATTTCTCCTGAAGACTATTTTAAATATGCGCAGACCCTTAAAACTTTAGGTGATTATGAAGGGTCTAATGCAATAATGTCAAAATTTACAGCCTTGACTTCTGAAGATGGAAGGGCAAATGTATTTAAGCAAGAACGAGATTATCTGGCTGAAATTAGGGCGAATTCTGGGAGGTATGATATCAATCCTTTTGAGTATAACTCCGTGTATTCTGAGTTTGCTCCAACTTATTATAAAGAAGGGTTGATTTTTTCATCTGATAGGGACACGGGTAATTTTGCAAGATATAGGCATACATGGAATTCCAAGGATTTTTTGGATTTGTATAAAGTTAATTCGGATAGCGTTTCCATAAATGAAGTGACCAAATTTGGCGAAGATGTAAATACAAGGTTGCATGAATCTACTTCTATAGTTACCTCAGACGGACAAATACTATATTTTACGCGGAATAATTTTGTAGAGGGTAAATATATAAAAGATGATAAAGGAATCATTCGCCTTAAAATTTTCCGAGCTAGAATGGTTGATGGTTTTTGGAATGAAATAGAAGAACTTCCTTTTAATAATGACGCTTATTCAGTTGCGAATCCTGCGTTAAGTCCAGATGAGAAAACACTTTATTTTGCTTCTGATATGCCAGGAACCTTTGGTCAGTCAGATATTTTTATGGTATCCATTAATAAAGACGCAACTTTTGGAACTCCAAAGAATTTGGGAGCTAATATTAATACAGAAGCAAGGGAGACATTTCCATTTGTTACCAATGATGAAAAGTTATATTTTTCTTCGGATGGCCATCCAGGTTTAGGAGGTTTAGATGTGTTTGCTACCAAAATTAATCGTAAAGATTTTAGTGGTAAAATATTAAATGTAGGGGAACCTATAAATAGCAAAAGGGATGATTTTACCTTTATTTTTAATGAAATTTCGAAAAAAGGATACGTGGCTTCTAATAGAGAAGGTGGTTTGGGTGAAGACGATATATATAGTTTTGTAGAAAATGAACCTTTGGTTTTTGATTGTATACAGAAGATATCTGGAACAGTTCGCGATAAGATTTCAAACAACGTATTGGTTGGGGCTACGGTTAAGGTAATCGATGAAAGTAACGTGGAAATAATGACTACCATAACTAATTCTGAAGGAAATTATAACCTTGTTCTAGATTGTAATCAAGGAAATTTCGTTAGGGCATTAATGGAAGGTTACGTTCCTTTTGAAGAATATATTGGCGTTTCGGATGGCAAACCTAAGATTATAGATTTTTATTTGGAAAGGGATGTAATTACCGCAGGTTTTGGAGATGATTTAGCTAAATTATTACAGCTAAGTACCATTTATTTCGACTTCGATAAATACAATATTCGTAAAGATTCTGAGATTGAAGTGGAAAAGGTAATAGCAGCGATGGAAAAATATCCTAGTTTGAAAATTCAAGTAAACTCACACACAGATAGTAGAGGGCCAGCTGCTTATAATTTATGGCTCTCACAAAAAAGAGCGGAGTCTACTATAAATTATATGAGTTCAAAAGGAATTAGTTCAGATAGATTGGCCAGTAAAGGATATGGAGAATCAAAACTTATTAATGAATGTGCTGATGGTGTTAAATGTTCTTCGGAAAAACATGACTTAAATAGACGTTCTGAATTTATTATTCTAGAATAGAAAAATTGATAATAGTAAATCGTAAGTAGTAGATTATAATTTTTTGTTCTTAGGGGCTAAATAGATGTTTTTTTAGCAATGGGTTCAATTTTAGTAAATCTTCTGCGCTAGCTAATTTTGACTCAAGCCACTTAAATATACTTCTGAATATAGTAAGAACCCATAAACTAATTCTTTGGGGAGTACTAAAAATGAAACTTTCATCATTCAGTTAAAATAAAATTCTCCTATAAAAAATAATATCCTAAACGGCTGTAAATAAGTCCGTTATTGATAAGAGGCATCAAGTTTTAAGAGATATGCACCTATATTTTAGGTATTCACAACAATTATTTTACTCCATTACTATTGTGGTTAACTTTGTTCTGAATAGGTGTTTTACATGGATACCAAATAGTTGTTCCCTCCGCAAAAATTTTAAACCAACAATCGGATGCAGATCCAATTATTGCGCATAATGCTTTCTCTTCTCCTTTTGGGGTCTTGTACATTGATGAGCGCACAAACGACTATCACAACACAAGTTTCTACGGGCAATGATGATGCCGAAGAAGAGGTGTCCAATGGTAATATAGACCTTGGCAGCTCTGACTTGGAAATAATTAGTGAGGGCGGAACTGACCAATTGGTGGGTATTCGCTTTCAAGGCTTAGGTATTCCGCAGGGAACCATAATTTTGAGTGCAAGTATTCAATTTACTACTGATGAGACCGATTCAGGCAGTACTTCAGTTACCATTAGAGGAGAAGATACTGATAGTGCCAGTATTTTTTCAAATACGAATAGTGATATTTCCAACCGAACATTGACTACGGCATCTGTGGCGTGGAATAGTATACCTAATTGGAATACGGTAGGTCAATCAGGTACCAACCAACAAACCCCTGATTTGACTAGTATTGTACAAGAGATTGTGAATAGAGGGGGTTGGAGCAGTGGTAACTCAATGGTATTAGTAATCAGTGGATCCGGTGAACGAACGGCCGAGTCGTACAATGGTAGTGCCGGACAGGCACCTGTTTTGACCATTATTGCCGATTTCACCCCGGCACCCTTGCCAACATTGCCAGCAATAGTACCAAACACGAACAGGGGGCTTCCTTTTATTTACTTTACGGCAGACAACAGGTCTGAACTTTATTCGGTAGCACCCGATCCTACTGCATCGCCTTTGCCTTCTCCAACAATTACCAATACGACCTATGGGGGAACTCCCATTACATTCTCGGGTGAAGGTGGAGGGTATAGATCTACGGATCGACAGGTCTATGTATTTCAAGGAGCAGAACCTACGAATTCTTCTGATTTGTACGCAATCGATCCTGCGACGGGGATAGCCACTTTGGTAAAAACGGATATTGTACCTGGGCATGTGGAGGGAGCCGAATTTTATGTTAATAATTCGACTGGGGAAGAAGTTATGGTTATAGTTTACCAAAATGGAACAAGTGGAGGAGCCGACAGAGTTATGGCGGTTAACCCAAACGCAAGTGGATCTAATCCGCCTTGGTCGTCTTATGGAGGGTATCCGATAGTTTTAAATGGAGCGTTGACTCAAGCTGATGGGATTTCTTGGAACCCAGGTACAGCTGAGTTTTACGTTCAGAATGATAATAATGTTGATTATTATACCTTAAATATAACCACAGGGACTACGGTTTCTGCTTTTTCGACATCGCTTGCTATTGATGGTGAGGGTATTACCTATGCCAGTGATGGAACAAATTATATTGAAGATGAAAATACCGTAGGACAAGGTCGAACCATATTTATTGTCGATACGTCTACTGGTAATCTGATTCCGGCGGCCCAATTGGGTAGTACAGGCGATGTAGAATCAATAATGGGTAATCTTGGTGCCAGAAATGATGCAGGGGATGCGCCTTCATCCTATGGGTACGCCTCTCATATTCTACCTATATTAACTTCAACACCGCTATTAATTTATATGGGATCCGAATATCCGGATAGTGAAGACCCCTTTGTAAATTTTAGTACAGGTGTAAGTGATGACAATACAGGGGATGATGAAGATGGGGTTACTAGCGGTAGTCTAGATTTAGATGGTCAGTTACTCACTGTGGGACAAATAGAAGTTATTGATATAAGTACCAATGGCCTAGGTGTTTTAAATGCTTGGATTGATTTTAATAGGGATGGAGATTTTGATGATATAGGAGAACAGATTGCAACGGATGTTGCGCCCTCTGGTGGAAATATTTCACTAAATATAACTATTCCAGGTTCAGCTAACCCTGGAACGTCTTATGCTCGTTTTAGATTTTCTTCTGAAACAGGTTTGGTTCCCGGAAATACGGAAGCCGCTGATGGAGAGGTGGAAGATTACCAAATTATCATCTATGATTCCACAGTATGTCCGCCAGGAAGTACTTTGTATGACACACCCAGTATTACAAATGTTTATGCAACATCGGTAATCGTAGATAATAGCGTCAACAACCAAAATAATGCTTTAGGTAATAATGACGCTACTTTGGCAAGATTCAATAATAATAATGACGAGCTCATACTTGAAATGGGCCAATCGATAAACAATGGGGACAATACAACCGTAAATGGTACCAATGGCAATATTTTCAACGTCTGGGTATCCCCCAGTGCGACAGGCCCTTGGACGCAAGTTGGAAACAATGCCTTGCTCGATTTTACTTTTACCTCTCCCATAGATTGGTTGTATATCCGTCTAATGAGAGGTGCGGGAGGCGATCAACATATAAGCTATATTGATGCCAGTAAGACTATTTATACAAGCACTTGTGAACCTGATATTGACGGGGATGCCGTACCCAATCATTTTGATTTGGATAATGACAATGATGGCATACCCGATCTAGACGAGGCGGCTGGTAATACTCCGTATGGTGATGAAGATGGTGACGGAATATTGAATGGGGTTGATACTATTGATACTGGTGATGCAGGAGATGGTTCAACTACCAATTATGACGACGCAAATAGTGATGGTATTCCTGATATTTATGATACTGATTTAGACGGAGTACCCAATCATTTAGATTTGGATTCTGACAACGATGGAATTTATGATGTAGTAGAAGCGGGTCATGGACAATCACATACAAATGGAATTGTCAATAGCGTCTTTGGTGCTAATGGTTTGGCGAATGTGTTGGAAACAGCAGCCGAAAGTGGAACAATCAACTATGGAATTGTGAATAGCGATACAACCGGTCCAAATGATTATTTAGACTTGGACAGTGACGACGATGGATGTAATGATGTAAACGAAGCTGGCTTTACCGATGATAATAGCGACGCGCTTTTAGGGCCTATTTCTATAAATGTAGATTCAAACGGATTAGTTACTTCTGGAAGCGATGGTTATACAACTCCGGCAGATGGGGATACAAATAGCATTTACGACTTTCAAGAAGCAGGAAGCGCGCCAAGCATTACCATTGAACCTACCAGTACTGCTGCTTGCCCTGGATGTAACGCAAGTTTTTCCGTAACAGCTACTAACGCAGATACCTATCAATGGCAACTTTTCAATGGTAGTATTTGGGATGACTTGGTAGATAGCGGTATTTATTCTGGTTCCTTAACAAATACGTTAACTCTAACCAATCCAACAACTTCTGAGAATGCAAATCAATATCGAGCCATAGTATCAAATTTAGAGTTTGTATGTGATGATGAAATCTCTGATATCGTAGTACTTTCTATAAGAGTAAATACAGTGATTACCAATAGAAGAATTACATTTAGAGTCAATAAAAATTAGAATTTTTCCGACTTATTCTCCTTCAATAGAAATAAAATTTATCCTACAAATAAAGACTTGCAAAGTACTGTTGATGCTAAGTTTCTCGATGAACTAAACACCTTATTTTTCTAAAAAATTAACTGGAAACCTCAACTTTTAAGAGCTATACATTACTATTCTATCGCTACACAACATTTATTTCCCAGAGGACGTCTTAAAGTTAATTTTGTAAAGTACTAACATACCATAGAAGTTTTTCTGTGGATTTTGGAGCATTCGAAAATGAAATTTAATAAAGAGATTTTGAATTTAGGATTAACTGAGATGAAGAGGATACAAGTGAATAGTTTAAGTAAAAATTTGATCATGGACAAAAGAATTCTATGGGTACTATTTTTAGTATCAAGTTTCACGTTTGCACAAACTACAGTTACGCTAGAAGATCAATGTAACTGTGAAGTTCTGCAAGGAACCGATGTCGCAGTACCAGGAGCAGCAACACCTGGAGGTGCAGATTTGGGCGATTTATATGTAAATACGACTTCAGGAACAATTTTCTTTTGGGACGGAGATACTTGGGAATTGACAACAGCCGCAAATACTGATAATCAGCAACTTCAAAATTTCAACTTCGATACTGCTACCAATGTTTTGACTCTAGATTTGGAAAATGGAGGAAGCGTTAATGTTGACCTTTCCGACCTTCAGGATAATTTGGTAGATACAAATACCACAAATGATCGTATTGAAGTAGCTGGTCCTAATTTAGTAATCACAGATAGTGATAATAATATAATTTCAATTCCACTCGCTGATATCGCTGCCCAAGTAGATACAAATACAACAATTACTTCTTTTTCCATAGATGGTACAAATACGAATCTTGTTTTAACAGATAGCGATTTAAATAATTTCACTATTGCTTTAGTAGATATTGCTGCTTTGGTAAATACAGATAGTCAGAATCTTGAGAATTTTCAAGTAAATGGTGCGAATTTAGAATTAGGCATTACAGGAGGAAATACTGTTACAGTTCCTTTGGCTGATATTGCAGCAGTTGTTGACACAGACGAACAGGATTTAAGCGATGTACTTACTGAAGGTGCAGATGCTGGTGGTACTGTTATCACGGGATTAGGAACACCAGTTGCGGGAACTGATGCAGTTACCAAGGCTTATGTAGATGG
>RCNB010003593.1_pt1 | contig 10697 bp, 9 predicted proteins | sample 2041321 | NCBI WGS metagenome assembly RCNB01 (sample SAMN09708232, study PRJNA481090) | Marine sediment metagenome, whole genome shotgun sequencing project.
TTTTCGGCGGAAACAGCAATGATGAAGATAATTACCTTGCTCCTACTCTGGTCAATGAACCAAAATTGGACAGCAAACTGATGCAGGGTGAGATATTTGGGCCCATTCTACCTATAATTGCTTACGATACAGAAGATGATATTCATACATATATCATGAATTACGGCAAACCCTTGGCAACTTATGTTTTTTCGAACAACAAGAAGTTCCAGAAAAAAGTTATAGATACGTATAGTTTTGGTGGCGGTGCCATAAACGATACGGTCATACAGATTACCAATAAAAAACTTCCTTTTGGTGGCGTTGGTGCTAGCGGTATTGGCGCCTATCATGGCAGAACTTCATTTGATATTTTTTCTCACCAAAAAGCGATTATTAAAAAAGCGAATTGGTTAGATGCACCACTTCGTTATCCACCATATAATTTGCCAATGAAGTTGGTAAAAAAGGTAAAACACCTATTTTAGCCGAATGGAAAAAACAGTTTCTGAGGCAATTCAATATAGACGTTCAGTACGCTTATTCAAGGATGATATCGAATTGGATGATGACAAAGTACGTCAGTGTTTAAAAAATGCCTCACTCGCCCCTACCAGCAGTAATTTACAACTATGGGAGTTTTATCATGTTACAGATAAGACTAAACTCAAGGCATTATCAAAAGCCTGCTTTGACCAACCCGCAGCTAAAAACGCAAAACAATTAGTAGTTGTCGTTACTAGAAAAGATCTTTGGAAAAAACGAGCTAAGGCCAATCTGACTTTTTTAAAAAAGAGTTTTACGGATAAACCTTTAGATCAATATACCGATAAAGAAAAATTTGCCCTTAATTATTACAAGAAATTGATTCCTACCCTGTACACAGACCTCTTAGGGATTTTGGGTATGATAAAATACTTATTTTTTCAACTTATAGGGCTTTTCAGACCCATTTATAAGGAGGTCCGAAATTCTGATATGCGTATCGTAGCTCATAAAAGCGCTGGACTGGCAGCACAGAATTTCATGATCTCAATGGCTGCGATTGGATATGACACCTGTCCTATGGAAGGTAGCGATACCAGTAGGGTCAAAAAAATTCTGGATTTACCTTGGGGAGCGGAAATAAATATGGTTATAGGTTGTGGTGTTCGCGACGAAAAAGGTATTTATGGGCCTAGGTTCAGAGTCCCTTTTGAAGAGGTATACAGGAAAGTTTAAACTAACTTGAAAGACACATAATCCCCGAATTTCTTTTGGGCTAAAATAGAGATGGCCTTGTCTGATAACTGAAGTATTCTCGGATACCCCCCTGTTGTTTGACCATCTTTCATTAAAACAATCAATTTACCGGAAGGGGTAATTTGAACAGTTCCAGGCAATGTTGCAGAGGTCAGCATTGATATTTTATGCCCTTTAATCCTTTCTTCAAACTGGTACCCCATTCTATTATACTCTTTTGCAACAGAAAACTCCTTAAAGAAGAGATTTTCCAATTGATTGTTATCCAATAGTTTAGAGACTTCAAGTACAGTTTCCTCTAAAAGTGGGTCTATTTTAATCTCCGATATTTTGGGGTCGAATGAACTTACTTCAACGTATTCCAATTCATCCCTATCCTTTAAACACCCTGAGGCAGTAATTGGAAAGTATTGTGATTTACTTCCTAAGATGCTTTTAGATTTAAAACCTTCTTTTATTGCCAAATAGCCCCTAAACCCTTCGGTTAATCTTCCATAAGAAAGGATATCACCCGCGTTGACATTATATACTTTGTAATTGTATATAGGTTGATTATTTAGTGTTGCGGACATCTCGGCTCCAGCCAAAACAATAAAAGTATTCTGTTCAAATTGAAGTGTAGGCCCTGTCATTGTGATTTCCAAGACGCATGCATTGTCTTCATTTTCCAAGAGTCTATTTGCCATGCGCACTACACTTACATCCATCACCCCAGATACTGGCACACCCTTATCACGATACCCGAAACGCCCCTCGTCCTGAAGGGTCGTGAAAAAACCAGATTTTAGCACCTTAAGCATCCAATTTTATTTTTTCAAATTGATAAATTCCTACTTCACCTTCAATCTTATGTAATTTGTATTCCGCCCTGGAAATGGCATAGAATTGTATTTTGTCCCCTACATTTACGAAACAAGGTTCCTCTCTATTCGCATCAAAAATCGGAACTGAACAATTACCAATAATATTCCAACCACCCGGAGATTCTTGGGGGTATATGCCGGTCTGTTTACCAGCCAGACCAACAGCACCTTTAGCAACCTTTGACCTTGGTTCAGCTCTCCTTGAGGTCTCCAATGATTTTGGCAAGCCTCCCAAATACATAAACCCAGGCAAAAAACCAATTCCGAAGACGGTATAAATATGCGAAGTATGCAATTCAATGATTTTCGCGACAGATTCACCTAATTCTTTTGCAACTTCCTCTATATCAATAGCGAAATCCAAATCATAGCAAACTGGAAGTTTCCAAAGATATTTATCCGAATGATGAGCACCCTTCCTTTTTGGATACCAAGTTTCTAATTGCTTTTTAAATGGTTCAAAGTCAATCCTTTGCTTTCTTTGGATTAAGGTGAGTGAATTATACGCCGAAACTAGTTCCCATTCCTTAGAATCAAGACATTCTAACTTTAAATACGAACTGAATTGAAGAATGTCCTCCAAGATGGCCTCATCTACTTTATTGGGCCATTCAACTAAAATAGCATGCTCACCAAAAGCTCGTATGGAAATAGGATAATTTGTCACTTTTGAATATAGATTTGTTGTTTAGGCAATTCCTCTGTAAGGTACGTTAATATTTGCAATGCATTGGGTGTGTCGCCATGTAAACAATACGTTTGAGCTTCAATATGCGCTTCTTTGCCATCGATTGTCAACACTTTATTTTCACGCACCATTTTGACCAAATGATTCAATACTATTTTAGGATCATTTAGAACAGCATTCGGTAACTTTCGGGAGACCAAACTCTGGTCCGGATTATAGCTTCTATCCGCAAATGCCTCTAGCTTCACCTTAAAATCATTTTTTACTGCTTTTTTGGCTATCACAGAACCGGGAGGAGCATATAAAAAGGCACTTTCTCTATAAGAAGCAATAGCCTTTAAAAATAAATCAGCTAATGCCCCATTCTTTGCCAAATCATTATACAAAGCGCCATGTGGTTTAATGTGATGCAATGAAACCTGCTCCTTATGAAGGATAGTTTCCAAGGCATTTATTTGTGTCCTTATGCTATTAGTCAATTCCGTTGATCCAATATCCATTGAAAATCGGCCAAAATTTTCCTTGTCTGGATATGATGGGTGGGCGCCTATCTTTACACCATGTTGTTTGGCCAATTTTACGACCAGGGACATAGACCTATCATCTCCCGCATGCCCGCCACAAGCAATATTACATGAAGAAATCAAGGGTAGTAAATCCGCTTCATTGCCTATACCCTCACCTACATCACAATTAATATTAATATAAATACCATCCATTTAAAAAAGACCTAATACTTCAAAAATGCTTTTCACTCCCAATACTACCGCAAGCACAATAATCACCAGTCCTAAAACATTTTGCATTTTGGTGTTTCTATATTTTCCCATTACTGATGACTTGTTAACAATCCACAAAAGAAATATGGCAATTACGGGAAGTAATATTCCATTCGCTACTTGGGCAAATTTGATTATCTCAATAGGTTTGATCCCAAAGGAAAGAAAAAATATTCCCAATCCTAAAATAATCATCCATACAATTCTGAATTTAAGATCTTTCATACCGGCATTCCATCCAAAACAACTACTGGCCACATAAGCCGCCGCCAAAGGTGCTGTTATTGCAGAGGTGACACCAGCAGCGAACAACCCAATGCCCATAAAGTATTTAGCACTATTGCCATATAAAGGTTCCAAACCTTTTGCTAGGTCCATTACATTAGTTATTTCTTTTCCGGGAATGGCTGTGGCAGCAATAACAATTGCCATCGAAACCATTCCGCCCAATGCGATTGAGATAATGGTATCTTTTCTCGCAGTTTGCAGGTCTTCCTTACTTTTCCACTTTTCACTTACCAATGATGCATGTAAAAATAGATTATAGGGTACAACGGTAGTACCGACCAAAGCGATGATCATTAATATGCTCCCATCAGGTACACTAGGTACGAACATACCCTCAACTATTTCCTTGATATTGGGCTTGGTGATTATGGCCGTCAGAAGAAACGAAAGGCTCATAATTAACACCAATGTCACAAATACCTTTTCCATAGCTTTATAACTACCCATATAAAGAAGTATAAATGCCAATCCGCCGATGATAAAAGGATAAAAAGCAGCATATTTTTCACCGAAGAGTGCGTCCATCCCCAACGTGGCCCCTCCAATATTTCCAGCTTCATACGCAGCATTGCCGATTACTATGGCAGCTAGCACAATGCCAATTAAAAACATTCTAATCCATGGGGTCTTTAACTCATTTTTAATGGCATCTGCCAGACCATTTTGAGTGATTATCCCTAATCTAGCTGACATTTCCTGCAATACCACAGTTGCTATTATTGAGAGTAACATGGCCCACAACAAGGCATAACCAAAGCCAACACCTGCCAAAGTGCATGCGGTAACGGTACCAGGACCTATAAAGGCCGCGGCTATCAACACTCCTGGGCCTATTTTTTTGAACATACTATTCTGATTGGTTTAAAGCATACAAGGCAAATGTTCCTAGCCAGTGGGTACCCTCATAATTATCATCTACAATACTTGGTAAAGAATAATTTATATGTTCATTGGCTATTTGCTTTAAATGGGAATACTCAGGAAGTGATTCTGCAATTCCATACAAACACCAAGCCCGGCTAAAATTAAGACCATCAATATGCACTAATTTACCATCGGTCCTATCTGATACTCTTCCAGTTTCTAACGTAAAGGAAGGTTTGACCATTTGCGGTAGAAAAGCATTGAACCAATTTATGAATTTTTCTTGCGAAACGACCTTGCGAACCAAATCTGCTTCTTGAAGACAAGGTGATAAAAAATCAAATCCACTTGGCTCCCAACTCAATGGGCATGCTTTGTCATTCATATAAAAGCGGTTTACACTACTTTCAATTACTTTTTGAAGCTCAGTATTGTTTGTAGTTTTGGCATAGTCCCATGCCAATGACATTCCAAAAGCAGTGTTACTGTGCTCTCCTACACGAATAGGATAATTGAGTTTTGGAAGAAAATCAAGATATCCCTGGACAACAATTGTCACTAAAGGCTGTAGATTTGCACTGAGCTCCTTGGCCATGGGATCATCCCAGGTTTGCAGTTCTTCTGATAATTTCAATACCCAGGCCCAACCATACGTGCGTTCATAGGTCTTATTGCCTTTCATTCCAAAATAAGCTACTTCAGTTTCGATATTCTCTTTAGATATATTCTCTCCTAATTTTTCACGTATGGATAGCGCGTTATCCAAATTAGGAAAACGCTTTAATAGTGAAACCAAGGACCAATGTCCGTGCACAGATGAATGCCAATCAAAACAGCCATAAAATGCAGGATGCAAGGCTTTTGGATTTTTAAGGTGTGTTGAATCATTCAAACTTTGACCCAATTTATTAGGGTATTCAACCAGCATACAACCCAAAGGCAAACTCGCCAATCTATTGGCTTCTGCTAAATTCAATTCGGGCTTCTTAACTACTTTTTGAGTGGTATTTTGAGGTTGGGAATCGTTCTTGCATCCACTGATGAACAGTGTAAAAAACAGTAATGCGAACAAATTTGATTTCTTAATATTCATAACTATTAATCCTTGACCTAAAATTGAAGTTAAATATAATGGAATATTAATCGCTGCTAAACTTAATGTCGAAATATGTACTTTTTAAAATATGGGTTTCACCACAGTTTTAACATTTTTAAATGCAGTTCATCTAAAAATTTGCAGTTCGTCTAAAAGTGGGGTGTCATACATCGATGTTATATAATAATCCAAAATGTACTGGGTTATAATAGTCCCAAATCAAAATCAAACCTATTTAAATGACATGTTTAGAATGTAGCAAAAACCTTGATTACATAAGACACAAAAATTCAATGGAACGTTTAGGCGTTGAACTTTGTGAAAAACACCAGACCCGAATGGTGAAGTTGATCAAGGAGAATAATACACCCGTAGAAGCCATACAGTTGTATTATGGTTTAAAAGAGGCCGGTGTAAAAACCATGTTGGAATGGTGGGACGGTAAGAAATCCGTTGATATCGCTATCTCGCGAGTTAAATTGAATATTGAGATTGATGCAGAATATCAAATGATGACCCATGAACAAGCGATCAATGATTTAGAGAGGACAATGCATTCGTTTAAAAATGGATTTACGACCATTCGCATACCCCATGTGTTGATCAAACATTATTTAAAGGAAACAGTGAACAACATTCTAGGAATAATGGAAGGTTTAAAAGCCAATATTAAAGTGATTTAAGCGTTAGAGAACTTTAAACGAATAATAAACAAATTGCTATGAACACATATAAAAAGATATTGACAATGCCGTTAAGGGTTGCAATAGTCGTTTTATTAATGGGCATGCTGATGAAAGTCCTGGAGTGGCCAATGGCCAAGCAGGTAATGTTCGTATCGTTCGCTGTTATTGGTATACTCTATGTTTTTCGATTTTTAAAAAAAACATCGAGACACTTTGTTGACTACGTTAAAATGGTACTGATCTTTTTCTGGACAACCAATGGAATTTTCAGTATCATGGATTTTCCTTACACTGTAATGTTTCAGGTAATCATCGCAATATCTTTCGTTTTATGGTTTATTCTAGAAGGAACCGCTTATTTTCTTGATGAAGACCGAAAAGCAAAAAACAGTACAAAGCAATTAATGTGGAATTTTGCAATGGTCGCCGGTACTTTAGCCATTATTGTAGGAAGTATCCTTAAGATATTGAATTGGGAGTTTGCTCTGCCCCTACTTATTTTAGGAATTGTAATTCTTGCTGCTTATATATTGAAAGACGTCTTTGTGTCTGATAAAATAGCTGGTGAAGATCCAAATAGTGGGGAATTCCAACTGTAATTTTATTTTTTAACTCTCCTCTTGTAATCTATTTTTGTATCTTATTTCTCTAAGAAGAACTTATGAGAAATATAGATCGAAGGAATTGGCTGAAGACTGTAGGATTATCTGGCAGTTTTGCCCTATTGGGAGGACTTGATGCTCTTTCTTTCCCATTGCCCCAAAATCCAATTAACAGTGACTCGTTGGCAAGGCTCAATGCTAATGAAAATCCCTACGGACCGTCAAAACGGGTTAGGGAAGTGATTTCCAATAATTTTGATGTAGGTTGTCGTTATCCTTTCAGAACTTTATCATCGCTTACCGAAAAGATTGCCGCAAAAGAAGGTGTTTCCAAAGACCATATTGTAATCACTGGTGGTTCTACTGAAGGATTAAAAGCTGCTGGTTTGACTTTTGGAGGTTTTGGAGATGGTGAAATCATTGCTGCTGACCCTACCTTTCAGGCTATGCTCAGATATGCCGAGGTTTTTGGAACAAAGATTCATAGGGTACCCGTAAATGCTAAAATGGAGCATGATTTAGAGGCTATGGCCAGCAAAATAAACAACAAAACCAAATTAATCTTTATTTGCAACCCCAATAACCCAACAGGAACGTTATTGGATAAAAATAAATTAATAGATTTTTGTAAAACACATGATAATAAAGCGGTGATATTCAGTGATGAGGCTTACTACGACTTTATTACCGAGCCTGACTATCCCTCAATGGTTGAACTGGTCAAAGAGGGTCGAAATATCATCGTTTCCAAGACTTTCTCCAAGATATATGGACTCGCTGGTTTACGTGTTGGATATTTGGTCGCGAGACCCGATATCGCCAATCAATTAAAGAGGAGCGTAATGGCAAATACCAACACTTTGGCCATAGAAGCTGCAAAAGAAGCTTTAGAGGATGACGATTTCTATAAATTCGGCATATTGAACAATATGGAAGCTAAAAAACTTATTTATAGCACTTTGGATAATCTAGGGCTTGAATATATAAGATCACACACAAATTTTATTTTCTTTAAAACAGGTAGGCCGATAAACGAAATGATAAGTGCCATGCAGCATGAAAATATTTTAATTGGCAGACCCTTCCCGCCTTTTTATAATTGGGCACGTATCAGTACTGGAAAAATGGCCGATATGGAACGGTTTAGTATTGCCCTAAAGAAAATCATAGGCTAAACATTATCATTTTTTATCGATAAACTGTTGTATTTAAAGGTTTTACATGTTTTTTAGAGTTTCCCTTGATGGACATAAAGTGCACTTAAACTGATTTAAATCCCTACATCGATTAATCCAACCTTTTCCCGAGAGGTAAATATTTAATGCATTCAAATGACTGTTATCTATATATAAAACCCAGTCTTATGAATAAGAAATCTACTTTGTCGTACATCTTGTATGTTTTTTGTGCTTTTTGCTTTATATGGGCATTGTATGTGCTAATGTTTAGATTGTGAAAACTTCTAAACATATCCAGAAATCAACAATTTTAAAGCAGTAAACTTCTGGTCAATTGAGATTACAATAAACCTTAATTCTTTATTGGATTAGTAATTGTTCTTGTCACTTATAAGGTTTGGTCAAAGGCACCCGCCAAAAATTAAACCGCGTTAGCCTAATACTTTTGGTTTGGCGTTCAAATTATGATTTTTTATCGGCAGTTCACGTATTCGTATGCCAGTTGCATTGAAAATCGCATTGGTAACTGCTGGTGCAATACCTGGTGTACTAGGCTCTCCAGCTCCGCCAGGCCAGTTATCGCTATTGATGATAAAGGTTTCAATTTTTGGCGATTCATTCATACGCAGTATCCGATAGTCATGAAAATTACTCTGCATAACAGCCCCATTTTCAATAGTAATCTCCCCATACAAGGCAGCTGTAAGCCCAAAGACGATACCACTTTCCATTTGTGCTTTAAAACCATCTGGATGAAAGGCAAATCCGGGATCGGCAACACAAACTACCCTATGAACTTTCACGGTATCCGCTATGATTTCTATTTCCGCTACTTGTGCTACAATGGTACCAAAAGACTGGTGAATTGATATTCCCCTACCCCAGTTATCCGGCAAGGTTTGATCCCAGTTGGCTTTCTCAGCGACCATATCCAAAACCTTTAAAAAACGAGGTGCATTGGCAAGGTGTTCGCGTCGGTACTGATAAGGGTCTTTATTTGCGTTATACGCCAGTTCATCCATAAAAGACTCTGTAAAAAATCCATGCATGGAAGAATCCACACTACGCCAGTAGCCCCAGGGCACGTGTGTATCGCTCTCGGCATAGTGGATAAATTGATGATCAACGCCATATGGAATATGCGGGGCTTCTGGTGGATCATGCTTAAACACGAATTGATTGTTCCAGGCAGTTATTTGACCTGTATCGTTAAGGGCAGCCTTAAAACGACTTATATTGGCTTCCCGATAATGATCTTGCCGTGTATCCTCTTCGCGAGACCAGATTAATTTTACTGGATAGTCTACCTCTTTGGAAATAAGAGCGGCCTGCACCGCTACATCGGGCATTGCTCTACGTCCAAAACCTCCACCCAAATATTGATTGTGCACCATCACCTTTTCCCGGTCAATATCTAATGCCTCTGCTACACTATTTGCAAACCCAAGCGGATTTTGGCTACCCACCCAAATCTCACATTCTCCATCATGCAAAAAGGCTGTACAGTTCATAGGTTCCATAGTGGCATGCGCCAAATAAGGAACCCGATATTCCGCTTCTACGACATTCTTAGCTTCCGTAAGGGCACTCTCAACATCCCCTTTTTTTACATCTTTCTCTTCATTACCTTCGGCTATGGCCGTATTCATATCATCCAAATACAGGTTATAAATGTCCTCTTGCCCTACTGCATCATTAGCACTTTCCTTAAATTCAATGGACAATTTATTCAAGGCCATTTTTGCCAACCAATAACCATCGGCGATAACGGCAAGTGCTCCATCGAGATTCACAATTTTATGAACGCCGGGCATATCTTTAATAGCCTCATCCCCAATCGGTTTTAGCTTGGCACCGAAAACGGGGGAAGCTTTTATGGTTGCATATTTCATGTTAGGAAGCGAAACATCAATGCCAAAAGATGCCGTTCCATTCACCTTTTCAGGTATATCAAACCGCGGTGGCGACGTTCCCATAATCGTAAATTCTTCTGAAGTCTTTAGTCGAGGTTTGGCAGGCTGTGATAGGTCAGCGGCTTTTTCCACAAAGCTGGCAAAAGGTTCCGTGCGATTACTTGCAGGGTGCGAAATATAGCTTTCTTTCACAACCAATTCGTCAGGGGAAACACCCCATTGCTCCGCAGCAGCCTCAAGCAATACAGCTCTGGCCGCAGCACCAGCTACGCGCATCGCATGCATGCCCGTACAACGTACCGAAGCACTTCCACCGGTAAGTTGAAGGCTCAATTGTTTCATTGCTGTCAAAAACAGGCCGTCTACAGTCCCGATCAGCATGGAAGGAATATCTTTCTCTCCCATAATAAATCCCTTTGCCAATGCGTAGTTGGCATATTCTTTATTCCCGGGAGCCTCCAACATGGTGACCGTTTTCCAGTCAGCGTCCATCTCATCAGCTAACATCATCGGTAGCGT
>RCNB010002742.1_pt1 | contig 10696 bp, 9 predicted proteins | sample 2041321 | NCBI WGS metagenome assembly RCNB01 (sample SAMN09708232, study PRJNA481090) | Marine sediment metagenome, whole genome shotgun sequencing project.
CGTACTTGATACGGGGCAGGAATGACTAAATAAAAGGCAAATTGGACTTTTTGCGAAGCTGTCAAGTAAGTTGCTCGAAAACTGTGCTACAAAAACAAGATGTTGCAGGTTTGTAGTACAGAGTATTATTTCTCTGTGTCCTCTGTGGTTTAATGTTTTCTCCTTCTTTTCATGAAACTTTTGACAGTACCTTAAAAAGTATCTGCTTATCTACAATACTCAAGTTGTCTATTAGTTCCTGGATCCCTGCTTTCGCAGGGATGACAGGAAAGGATGGAACAGATTGAAAAAACGTGTCATTCTCGCCCCGTATCAAGTACGGGATAAACTCCAGCGGGAATCCAGTATTGTTAATAATTTCATCAGGGTATTCAACTGGAGATTTCCGGATAACCAGAAAAAAGTATTTAACCAATCAACAAAAGTAATATTAGTTTCTATCCTGCAAAAAATCAATTAAAAAAAAGTTGCTTGTCCTGAAGCTATGCTGCGTAATAATTCACCATGAAATTCAATTAAAAAATAAAAGATTATATGAAAAATACATACTATATATAGTATGTATTTTAATTCTATATACTAAATATTGATATCTATCTAAATTGTAAGAGATTTTTGTAATTTTATTTCATTTTTCTGCTTGACAATATACTAGAAACCAGTACACTTGGAACTTAGTGGTACAAAGTGGTATAAAGTGGTTTATCAGATGGGGTATAGGCATGTTTCGTGGTAAATATGAACATACTATCGATACCAAAGGCAGGGTAAGTTTGCCTGCAAAGTATAGAGAAATATTAACAACCAATTACAACGATCGCTTAATTATAACCAATTTTGATAGTTGTCTTGTCGCCTATCCTTATGAAGAATGGATTAAGCTTGAGGAACGATTCAGTCAACACTCTATTATGGAAGAAGATGTACAAACCTTTATCCACTATTTCATTTCCGGAGCTACCGAATGCACTCTGGATAAACTGGGAAGAATTCTTATACCCCCTCATTTAAGAAAACACGCTGACTTAGAGAGAGAGGCGGTTTTTGTAGGTATGATCACAAGAATTCAGATTTGGGATAAAGTCAAATGGGAACAAAAGTTCATGGAAGCTCAAGAGAAGTTTAAGCAAATCAAGGGAAAAGAAACATTGGCTAAGTTGGGATTCTAAAATCCTGAATATTTATGGGAATCACACACATTCCAGTACTGTTAGCGGAAGCAGTTTCTTACTTACACTGTAAAGCTAACGGAATTTATCTGGATGCAACGGTTGGGAGTGGTGGACATGCTTATAAAATCCTGAAAGACAATCCTGAGATTAAGGCACTCATCGCCCTTGACCGGGACGAAGATGCTATCAAGCGGGCACGCAAACGATTAGAGCCGTTTTCTCAAAAAACATTTATCTTTCAGGACAACTTCATCAATGTACGAACGATCTTAAGAAAATTAAATATTAAAGAACTAGATGGGATATTGCTGGATCTGGGAGTATCTTCCTGGCAGTTAGAAGATCCACAACGAGGTTTCAGTTTTAGACTGGAGGGGCCATTAGATATGAGAATGGATAGAAACCTGCCGAATACTGCCTTTGATTTGGTAAATACCCTGTCCGTACCCCAGCTGAAACAAATCCTTTACAATTATGGAGAAGAACGGTTTGCACCAAGGATTAGCAGAACACTGGTTGCTGAGAGGGAAAAAGAGCCCATCTCTGACACTTTGAAATTGAGCAAACTCGTAACTTTATCCATCCCTCCCTCTCATAGACAAAGAAAAATTCATCCTGCCACTAAAACATTTCAGGCTTTGCGAATCGCTGTAAATAACGAGCTTTATAACCTTACTACAATTATTGAAGAAGGCATTGACCTGCTGGCACAAAAGGGAAGATTCTGCATCATTTCATTTCACTCTCTCGAAGACAGAATTGCAAAGAATCAATTCAGGAAATTAGCTAAAGAACACTCTTATGATGAACGGGGATTACCTTTAAGAGATATTAAACCAAGAAAGATAAAAATCATTACAAAAAAACCAATAACCCCACAGCCAGAAGAGATCAGGGAAAACCCCAGAGCACGTAGTGCCAAAATGAGAGTGGCAGAAAAATTATAACCATGACCAACAGTTCGCGTACTCTCCTTAAACGCCAGAAAATAAAAAGACGTAAGAAAAAAAGGCAAAGGAATGCTCTTCCGCTTTTTATTTTAATTACTTTATTTATATGCAGCTTGATATTTTTTGTTTGGTCCCGACTACAAATTACTTATTTGGGATACCAAATTTCCCAAGCTAACAACGAACAAGAGCAACTTCTGAATCTTAATAAAACATTGAAATTGGAAGTGGCATCCCTAAAATCACTTTCTCGTATTGAGAATATAGCTAAAAATCAATTGGGATTAGTTAACCCTAAACCTCATCAAATGATTTTCATAAAATGAAAAGACATTCTCCCAGAAGATGGTTAACATTCCGCATTTACATGATCTTGTCTGTCTTTATCCTTTTACTCCTTATTGTTGTTATAAGGGCATTCCAACTCCAGATAACTGAAAAGGATAGACTCACTCAGCTGATTGAAAAACAATACCTGAAATATGTCAAGCTTTCACCCAAAAGAGGAATTATTTATGACCGAAAGAAGAGGGAGTTAGCAATAAGTATAGAAGTTGATTCAGCATATGCCAGACCAGGGGAATTAAAAAATAAAAAGGGTGTTGCCAAGAAGCTCTCTCCCATACTCCAAGTCAGTTATAGAAATTTAAAGAGCAATTTAGAATCTGACCGTCCTTTTGTCTGGCTGAAGAGAAGGATATCGCCCTCCCAGGCCAAGGAGATTAAAAATCTCAATTTAGAAGGGGTAGGCTTTATTAAAGAGAGCAAGAGATTTTACCCCAATAAAGAGTTAGCCAGTCATTGTATGGGATTTGCTGGCATCGATCTTCAAGGATTGGAAGGTATTGAACTTCAATATGACAGCTATTTAAAAGGCAAACCCGGATATCTGATGGTTGAAAGAGATGCTCTGGGAAGAAACATCTATACTAAAAATATCAAACAGGTAGATGCCACTAAAGGGTACAATCTTCAATTAACAATTGATAAAACAATCCAGTACTTTGTAGAAAAGGCACTTGAAGAAGGGATGGAAAAAAGCAAGGCAAAATCAGGAGTCGCCATCGTTATGGCTCCTAAGACCGGAGAGATTTTAGCCCTGGCAGTACGTCCTACATTCAACCCCAATAATTTCTGGGATTATTCACCCCCCCAATGGAGAAACAGAGCGGTTACCGATGCCTTTGAGCCAGGATCAACATTCAAAATTTTCCTCATCTCCTCCGCACTGGAAGAAGGAATTTTCAAACCCCAAGATATTTTTTACTGCGAAAACGGTTCTTACCCTTTCGGAGGAAAAGTCATCCACGATGTGCACAAATATGGGTGGCTGACTCTCAGCAATATCATTAAACACTCAAGCAATATTGGAGCCTGCAAAATAGCAGAAAACCTTGGTCGAGAAACTTTCTATAGCTATATCAGGAAGTTCGGATTTGGCAGTAAAACCGGCATTGATCTACCGGGAGAATCAAGTGGTCTGTTGACACTTCCCTACAGATGGTCCCGAATGCATCTTGGGACGATCGCTTTCGGTCAAGGAATTTCTATCTCTCCTCTTCAACTCATCACTGCATTTTCAGCAATAGCCAACGATGGTGTTTTGATGAAACCTCATCTGGTTAAAACTATTTTTGATGACAGAGGTAAAATTATCAAAGAATTTCATCCAGAAAGCAGAGGGGAAATTATCACCCAACACACCGCTAATCAAGTCACGTCCATCCTGGAAACAGTAGTAGAAAAAGGGGGCACTGGTGAAAACGCTTTCATTCCTGGATTTAAAATAGCAGGCAAAACCGGCACCGCTCAAAAAGTGGATCAACAGACCAAACGATACTCAAATAGCAAGGAGATCTGTTCTTTTATAGGTTTTCTTCCAGCAGACGATCCCAAACTGGCTATGATTGTAATCATCGATGAACCACAGGGAATATCCTATGGCAGCACTGTTGCTGCCCCCGTCTTTAAAGAAGCAGCCAGTCATATTATCCGTTACTTAAACATTCCTCCAAACAAGGGTCATACGACAATAGCTGAATATCGTCCTAATACTAACATCCATCAGGAGAAGACTGCAATCAGCCATACTTACTTGAAAAAAGTATCTTTAAATGAACAGCACATTTCGAACAACATGCCCAATTTTTCAGGTTTAAGCATAAGAGATGCGCTCGGAATGGCAGAGGAGCTTGACCTCACAATTGAAATCGCAGGTAGTGGAAAAGCTACAGGGCAGTATCCTCCTCCTGGGAATATTATCGAATCTAACAGGAGGTGCTGGGTCAGGTTCCAGCCTATATTATAAATCGATGCAACTACTCAAACTGATCGAAGGATTAAAACGAAGAGAAGTGAAAGGAAATATTTACACTGACATAAAGGGCATTGCCCATAATTCCAAAAACATCGGGGATGATTATCTATTTGTTGCCCTTAAGGGTTTTAAAGAAGACGGGCACCACTACCTTTCCGAAGCCATTTCTTCAGGGGCTAAAGCAGCAATCGTGGAAGAAAATCAAATTTCAGAAGAAGGAATTGCTATCATCAAGGTGCCTGATACCAGAGTAGCACTGGCTCAGGCCTCCTCCTGCTTTTATCAGCATCCCTCTAATAAACTCAAAGTTATAGGGATTACCGGCACAAATGGAAAAACAACAATCAGCTACCTGCTGGAATCCATTCTGAAAACGGCAGGTTATCATCCTGGAGTAATAGGAACAATAGATTACCGTTTTGGGGAACATCAACTGGATGCTTTTAATACCACTCCTGACGCTCTATTTTTACAGAGGATCATGAGAGAAATGGTTGAGGACAACACGACTCATCTTATTTTAGAGGTATCCTCACATGCCCTGGAACAGTACAGAGTGGAGGGTATAAACTTTGATGTTGCTGTCTTTACAAATTTGACTGCCGAGCATCTGGACTACCACAAAACCATGGAAAACTACTCCAAGGCAAAGGCATTGCTCTTTACACATTATATTAATCAAAGCTCAAAGGAAAAAACATATGCAGTCATTAACCAGGATGATCCTCTGGGCAAATCACTCTGCAGGGAAACAAAAGCTCAATTGTTTCGCTATGGACTTAGAGAGGGAATTGAAATCAAGGCGAAAGATATCAGACTTAAGAATGATGGACTATACGCCCTGGTTTCTACTCCTTGCGGGGAAGTTGAGATTAATTCATCCCTGCTCGGAGACTTTAATGTTTCAAATATCTTAGCTGCTGTGGGCGTCGCAATTACCCAAGACATCCCTCTGAATACCATTAATCAAGGTATTGCTAATCTAAAATCGGTACCGGGAAGACTGGAAAGAGTACCCAATAAAGATGGTGTGACCATACTTGTCGACTATGCTCACACCAGTGATGCCCTGGATCATGTATTAACCATGCTTAGGAGCTTACAGCCAGGAAAATTGGTTACCATTTTTGGATGTGGTGGAGACAGGGATCAAACGAAAAGAGGGCCCATGGGTAAGATCGCAACAAGCAAGAGTGATTTTACTATTATCACTTCTGACAACCCACGCACAGAGGACCCCATGGATATCATTGAACAGATTGAATCGGGGATTGACCAATCCACTGCTAAAAAATATCGCTTACAGGAATTAGCAAACATCGATCACAGCAAGGGATACACCATTATTCGCGATAGAAGAGAAGCCATCAGGATAGCAGTTAGCCTGGTCAAACCTGGCGATATCCTGCTTATTGCAGGCAAAGGTCATGAAGATTACCAGATCACAGGGAACAAAAAGCATCATTTCAGTGATAGAGAAGAGGTAACAGAAGCGCTTACAATTATCCATAACCACAAGGTTATTAGTAAAACAGGTGATTCATTAAGCGAATAGAAATGGAACTTCAAGTAGAAGAAATTCAAAGAGCGGTTGAAGGTCGGTTGATACAGGGTGTCCCCAATCATCTTTTAAGAGGGGTTTCTACTGATTCCCGCACCATTAAAACAGGGGAATTATTCATCGCCCTTAAAGGTGATCGGTTTGATGGTCACAACTTCATCAATAAAGTTCTAGACAGGAATGCTTCAGGATTGATTGTTGGAAAGGGATTTCACTTAAGAGATGTGCCTTCACTAAAAAAAGATATTCCTGTTATTCAGGTTGGTGATACCCTCAAAGCTTTGGGAGATCTGGCCTCCTTCTGGATGCAACGAAATAGAGCAACTATTGTAGCTATTACCGGAAGCAACGGAAAAACCACTACCAGAGAAATGGCTGCAACTATTTTAGAAAATTCTCATCGCGTACTAAAACCCGAACACAACTGGAATAATCTGATTGGTCTTCCCCTAACCTTGTTGCGTCTTAAGCCCCACCACGAAATCGCCCTGGTGGAGATGGGTATGAATAAGCTAGATGAGATTAAAAGACTTTCCCAAATAGCGGAACCTCAAATTGGGTTGATTACCAATATCAGCCCTTCCCACCTTCAATATCTCAAAACCCTTCAGAATGTAGCTAAGGCCAAAGGGGAACTCTTCGAATCACTTACCTCTGAAAACTATGCAGTGATTAATACTGACGATCATTTGATTGTTTGGCTATCAAAGTCATGTCCTGCCAGGAAGGTTACCTTCGGTATCAATTCTCAGGCACAGATTACAGCCACTGATATGATTGCTTCAGACTACAGTACAAATTCATTCACTCTAAAAATAGAAAGGGAAAGCATCCCCATTGTACTCAAGACTCCTGGACTCCACAATATTTACAATGCTCTGGCAGCAGCTTCTATCGCTACCATTTTTAAACTGAACTTAGAAGAAATTAAAGCAGGGTTAGAATCTTTCACTGCTTTTCCAGCGAGAACGGAAATTATAACTATCGATGACAACATAAATATAATCAATGACACATACAATGCCAACCCCAGGTCTATGGAGATTGCACTCAGAATCTTAGCTCGACTGAAAGGTGAAAACAGGGGAATTGCTGTTTTAGGTGATATGCTGGAATTAGGAGAAGCTTCTAAAGATTTGCACCAACAGATAGGTCCTTTAATAAAGGAACTGGATATCGATGCAGCATTTCTCATAGGAACTTATGCTCAAGTAGTTGCGGAAAGCGCAACCTCTCATGGAATAAGTGAGGAAGCAATCTATATTGGGAAAACCCACGAACAAATTGCACAACAGCTCTGCAAGAAAGCAAAAGAACATGATTGGATACTCTTTAAGGGCTCCAGGGGAATGAAGATAGAGCGAATCTTAGAGCAATTTATTCAAATGAGGAATAACGCTTCTAAGGTTCCATCTGCTTCGGCTGTAACTGCAGGGGGTAATAATTAACCCGGGATTCTCACAACATAGAGGGAGAAGTTAATGGCTCAAAAGCATATACCAAAAATCCTGGTTGTTGATGATGAGAAAGTGATAAGAGATATAACGCAGGCTTTCTTAATGTTGAACGGTTATGAGGTAGACACAGCTGAAAACGGGAAAGAGGCACTTGATAAGCTGTTAAACAACAACTTCGACGTGGTAATCACAGATCTTAAGATGCCTCTGATGGGAGGAATGGAATTACTGGAGAAAATATCCAAAATTAAATTGAACGCAGTTACTATCGTTTTAACAGGCTGTTCTGTTAATGAATCTGATTTTCCCAGGAAACCCTTTGCTCATTTACGTAAACCTTTCAGTCATAACCAACTTATCCAGGTTGTTCAAGAAGGGCTAAAGACTCAGAGGGCTCAACAAGAAAACTGAACCAACAGGAACTATTCTGATGTTATACCATCTGTTCTATCCTCTTCACGAAGCCTATAGCATGTTTAACGTATTTCGTTACATCACTTTCAGGACTATCTATGCCATCCTTACTGCCTTATTGATTACCCTTATCCTGGGTCCCTGCTTAATTAAAAAACTCCAAACACTCAATATAAAACAATACATAAGAGAAGATGGACCATCCGCTCACCTGAATAAAAGTGGGACGCCTACCATGGGAGGAATCTTAATCCTTTTCTCTTTAACCACTGCCACTTTGTTCTGGGGAGATTTGACCAATACCTACATCTGGATTGCTCTCCTTACCACCTGGGGATTGGGAATAATAGGAATCATAGACGATTTAAAAAAACTAAGAAGCAAAAGCTCCGATGGGATCTCACCACGTTTTAAACTGTGCGGACAGATTCTTTTAGGAGCAGCCCTCGGTACCTTCCTCTATCTTTCTCCTGATTTTGATAAAAATCTCACGATACCTTTTTTTAAAACAATTTCCATCAACCTGGGAATTTTCTATATTCTCTTTGTAATCGTACTCATCGTCGGCACTTCTAATGCTGTGAATCTTACTGACGGGTTAGATGGCCTGGCCATAGGGCTGGTTTTGATTGTTACAACTACATATCTTCTGTTTTCTTATTTTTCTGGTCACATAAAGATAGCCAACTATCTTCAGATTCCTTACATTCCAGGCAGTGGAGAATTAACCATTTTCTGTGGTGCCCTTTTGGGAGCTGCCACAGGATTCCTCTGGTTCAATACCTATCCAGCACAGGTCTTTATGGGAGACGTGGGATCTCTTGCACTGGGTGGTGCTTTAGGGACGGTAGCTATCATCACCAAACACGAAATTCTCCTTGCAATCGTAGGGGGAATGTTTGTTGCAGAAGCACTCTCTGTTATCTTGCAAGTAACATCATACAAGTTGAGAAAAAAGCGGATTTTTGCAATGGCTCCGCTTCACCACCATTATGAGCTGAAAGGATGGGCAGAACCAAAGATTATTGTGAGATTTTGGATTGTTGCTGCCTTCCTGGCCTTAGTTGCTATAAGCACCCTGAAGTTGAGGTGAGCGAACATAGCTCGCTTCGCTCACACTGGAACATTGGAATACTAGAATGATGGATGAATGGGTTCGATACATGTTGCGGGTTACGCGTTACGGGTTAAAAGGTTTAAGTATCTAAACCCACAACTCGAAATTTGCAACGGTTTCTAATATTCCATGATTGAGGTAAAACTTAAGGCTAAAAAATATTTTGCATGCAATAAATTGCAAGAATTCCGAGACGCAAATGGAACTAATCAATAAAAAAGTCCTGGTTGTAGGGTTGGGCACAACCGGCATAGCAACTTCCCTCTTTCTAAAAGAGAAGGGAGCCAAGGTTACCGTCAGTGAAATAAGGAGTGAGGACGAGTTGCTCCCTACCGTTCAAAGGTTTAGAAACCTGGGAATAAAAGTTGAAGCGAAAGAACATAAGCGAGAAACATTCTTAAGCTCTGATCTCATTGTCGTCAGCCCGGGAGTTCCCCTTTATACTCCTTCTTTAAAAGCAGCAGCAGAAGCTGGAGTGGAAATCATAAGTGAGATAGAATTGGCATATCGTCACATTAAGACACCCATTATCGCTGTAACAGGCACAAATGGGAAGACAACCACTGTTAACTTAATTGCTGATATCTTTGAATCTTCAGGTAAACGTGTTTTTTTGGGTGGCAACGTAGGCACTCCCCTCATTGAATATGTTTTAAACCATCACGATGAAAACTACATTATAGCTGAAATAAGCAGCTTCCAACTGGAAGGAATACAGAGTTTCAAGCCTTACATTAGTGTGCTTCTTAACCTTCAACATGATCATCTTGATCGTTACTCTTCCTATGAAGACTATGTAGCAGCCAAAGCAAGAATATTTATGAATCAAAGCAACAACGAATACGCTATCCTTAATGCTGATGATTTAGAAGTTAAAAAGCTATCATCTTCTATTAACGCTTCTACCCTCTACTTTAATTACGAGAAAGAGGTGTCTTATGGCATCTATTACAAAAATCACCTCCTGTATTTCAACAATGGCAGCGGTCAAATCCGTTTCACTCTTGACAATCTCCATCTTAAAGGCATCCACAATCTGCACAACATTATGGCTGCGGTAGCCATAAGTAAAATTTGCGGATGCCCTCAAGAAAGGATTCAAAAAACTATTGATAACTTTAAAGGACTACCCCATCGCCTGGAATTCTTTAAAGAAAGTCATCAGATAAAGTTCTACAATGATTCCAAGGCAACCAACGTTGGTTCAGCAATAAGCGCACTAGAGACCCTCGACCCACCTGTAATTCTTATTGCAGGTGGAAAAGATAAAGGTTGTGACTATAACCCTCTCACACCCCTTATTAAAGAAAAAGTAAAAGCCCTTATTCTTCTGGGGGAGGCTAAAGAAAAGATGCATCAGGCTCTCAAATCATCAACATCAATCTCTCTCGTCGAAACCTTAGAAGATGCGGTTCAACTATCATTCGAAAAGGCATTGCCCGGAGATACCATACTGTTATCTCCGGCCTGTTCCAGCTTTGATATGTTCAAAAACTACGAAGAACGAGGGAACGTCTTTAAGACACTGGTGAATAAACTGACAGAAAAACGAATATGATTGCTAATAGTCTATTTTTGGAAAAAAGCTGACAGTTTCAGTAAATTGCATAACTTCCGGAAGGCGAATTATGGAAAAACGTAAATTCTATGACCACGCGTTACCCTTAATCGTGCTTACCTTCGTAATTGTTGGCATCGTCATGGTCTA
>RCNB010002743.1_pt1 | contig 10695 bp, 6 predicted proteins | sample 2041321 | NCBI WGS metagenome assembly RCNB01 (sample SAMN09708232, study PRJNA481090) | Marine sediment metagenome, whole genome shotgun sequencing project.
TGTACAAATGAATCTACTAGATTTTGTACTATTGTTTCAAAACAACCATTGATATTCAAACAGGTTATGATCGTAATAGTTGCAATGATCATACCAATTACGGCAAATAATGGAACCATAATTAAAGCAATAATAAAACATCCAAGTGCGCTAGAAGTAGAAAGACCTAAAGGCATTGGATCATCTCCAAACGGTGAGAGCAATATCGCTTCATTAATTGATTCACCTAATAAAACAGGATCATTCATAATAATGTTCATTTGATTTTTGAAATCAACCATATTCATGTCATATTGTTTCAAGAGATCTTCGATTTCAGGCATTTGAGCAATAGATGCCAATACCGATTTCAGTAGATTAGGTCTGGCTTCAATCATTTTTAATGCCTTATCCGCGTAAGCCTGAAGAGAAGTTCTCTTTGCAAGAAATAGATTCAGTGGTCTTTCTTTTCCAAGATACTCAGATTGTATTGTATTTTTTGATCGATGTCGAATTGCAAAAAGAGGTGAACCAACATTTTCTTTATCTGATTTTACAATATTTGTCCCTACAACAGAAGAGAGTGGCAATAAGATCATAAGAACAGCAGCTAAAATACTTATAACCAATATTTTTTTATTCATATTTTGTCCCCAAATAACAATTATGTCCCTATAGTATATAAATATGTCGTAAGATTAGTTAGCTACATAAGTAAATATTGAAAAAAAGAAGGTAAGATTTGATATCTTAGATATTGATCAGAGGTAGAGAGATGTGAGACCCTGAGAAAATCCTTCAGGCATATTCTGCATTATTACAAAACATCCATTGATGTTAAGACAAGTAATGATTATTGGGAGAATTATAAGAAACCCTGTAAAACAACCTCTTCGAAGATATAAAACTCGATATTGTACCGCATCATCTGACGATCATCTGGCTCGGTGAATGTCCCCCCAATAAGTGTATTACTAAAAATAAATGAGTCTACAAAAACAACAATCTTTCCTGTTTTTCCTGAAATATCATTATGTACTTCAACAACGTAAAGATAGGTTTGACTTGTTTCGTTGATGACAAGTTTTTCTCCACCAGAAACTGTTAGATAGGGCGATGTATTATTTCCAACCGTTAAGTTTTCAATCATATATTTTAAATCTGGATGAGATGTATTGCGATGAATGAACATCCCAAACGATTCAAGTAAATCATTTGCTGTGGAATCTATATTTGTTATACTATCCATAACAAGAACGCGTCCGCCGTTCTCAACAAAAGTAGTTATTTTTTCAATATCTTCTGTCTTGAAATCTTTTGTTGGATTTATGATTACAATGATGTCATCTTTTTGTATTGATGCGTCTAATGTTTTTTCAATTGAGGGAATACAGCCAACGCGTTGTGTCCAAACAAAAAATGTCCCATAATTGTCATATTCGTCAAAGAGACCAATGATTGGTTTGAGATCAATAGCGTAATTTGAATATTCCTGATCAAAACATACACCTATATAATCTGTATGAGCCGCAGGTAGAGGGTAGTTAGTATGATTCATATATGAATAGAGTGGAGCTGCTGTAGAAAACGATAGAAAACCAACAAGAGTGAACAAAAAAAGAATCTTTATCTTTTTATCATTTTTTAAGATATACAATGATGTAATTAAAGATATGATTGCAACTCCAAAAAGAATCGCATTAAGAGAAGGCTGATTATTTTCTCGGTTTAGGTATTCTATTGCTCCAAGCGTAAATGCCTGATATCCGTCAGAAAACATCGAAAAACTGGAAAAAACTGTGCTGTCTGAAAAAGCAACTACTCGTCCTTTTCCATATTTTACAGCAGCAACTTGTAAAAGAAGCCCGTATTCTGATTCTGGTGAGGAAAGTGATTCTCTAAAAAAGTTTTCAGTAGCATATGTTCCAGGTTCACCAATAAGTCGATTTCCCATAATTACATTTTCAGAAGTAAACGGGGCATCTAGTGTACAGGACGTCATAAATTCAAAACGTTTTAGATTCTGTGCAATAACATGAGAAATCATACTGTTTGGTTCATAGGCAGTCATCTCACCTGTGCCAAGTTCATAGGTTGCATCCATGTTGAATCTGATGCCAAACTCTTCAGAGATTTGATTGAGGAATGTATTCATCCCAAATACATCAGTGTGATCGCCAATGAGATACAGACCGCCGCCTTTTTCAACAAAGCTGACAATAGATACTATTTCTTCGTTTGAATAACTACTTGTTGGACATTTCAGAATTAAAACATCATACTGTCGTAAAAGAGTAGGGGTTAGTTCACTATCCATGTTTTGATCTATCTCATAATAATAATTCAGCCAATTTGCCCATGAGTAATAATTATAGGTAGAATTCATCCCATACCATTCTTTATCAAGGGGGCGTGTTGAATCCTCCCAGTCACTATGATATTCATCAATGAGTATTTTCCCGTTCTTTTTTATTCCGGGATCCTGAAAAGCAAATGATCCAACCATACAGAAGATGAAAATAAAAATCATTATTATTGCAAGGATCTGTTTTTTTGGTAGGCTAAAATCCTTGAAACAATCAATATTGATACAGCCATCCTTTAAAGGCAGTAGTTTCATGAGAACTAGTGTAAGAGGGAAAAAACTTAGAAAAATCAGAAACGGATTCCATAATATCTCAAGCTCAAGGGTGTTTATGTATAAGAATATAAAAGTAACATATCTAAGGATAAGATACAAGAAGCTAATAGTAAAAAACATGGTAATGAAAAGTAAAGTTTTTTTCTTGTTGTGATAAAGGAGGAAGAAAAGAATCATTGCTCCAATTATTATGTTCAGCCACATGAAAAATCCTAATTTCTCCCAGGTAGTTGTAAACGAGTATGTCTGTTGAATTGTTTGAACAAAAACAACTCCATTTCCAACTGTTGTTTTTAGACCAAGCAGATTTCCAAAAAAAGAAACAGGAATTGATAAAGCATCAACTCTATGACCATGGGAAACAAAGATGCTGTAAAGGGGGAGAAATGCTGTTTGGATGCTAAGAATTATTCCTGAAAGAATCATTCCCTTTGCTGCTGCCCATGTTTTACTGCAATGTAACAATCTATTGGTTGCAAAAGGGAGAAATATTCCAAGTATGAGAATTATAAGTCCAATGTTGTATGGATAGTTGATGATGAAAATAGAAAATATGAGAGGAATAAGAAAAACTAGATATCTTTTATCTATCTGCATTGATCCGCTTTTCCAGAAAGCTAGGATGTTGCAGAGTATTCCAGCGATGAGAAATATAAGACTATATATTGGCTGAGGAGTTGTAAAGATCGGAAGAGAAAACAACCAACTGCCTGAGATGAAAAAAAGACCGAGCCATAAAAGCCTCTTCATCTTTCGTCCTCCATTTCTTTAAATTCATCAAGGATATGTTTGAGCATGAGTATGTTTCCTGGCCAGTAATCATAAATGGATTCGATATTTTTATCGAGAAGATATTGACGGTCTGAAATGAGAAGAAAACCTCCAGAGCCATATCTGACAAACACCATGAGATGATAATCAGTTACAACATCTTCACTCCAAGTGAAATTAAAGCCATAATATGATATGCCTGTGTTTTCGTTATATGTTATCGGCCAGCTGTCTACAAATCTTGTCTCATTTTCATAATCTAAAGAAGAATCCTTGGCATAGGGAACTGGCCCAAGGGGGATACCTTCAATATCAAGCTCAAAATTATCAAGAAGATACTGTGAAGCGCTTTTGTCGCCATAACCTGTTGTTAGAATAACAAATCCACCATCTGACATAAACTGTTTTATAAATGTTATTTCATCTGAGCTAAATGCTTGTGTTGGGGCATTAAGTATGAGTATTTTACCTCTCGGCACTTCTTCTCTGGCGAATTCTTTTAGAAATATTGGCAGATAACCATTTCTGTTGAGATTTAAGATAAGTCCATTGAGTGAATCGTCCGTAAAAGCATCAAGAGTAAATCGTTCTCCATGGGATGTATCAATATAGACAATATCTCCAGCAAGTGTTGCACTGTCTGCAATCATGGGATTGATAATTGAAGAACATATTAGTGCAAAGCAAAGAGCAATTGGCAAAAATATTAATGAAATACGCGTATTTTTTAAGAGAAAATAGACCAGTAGTGATAAAACAAGAAATATCATTGATAGAGCCATTTTAACTAATTCGTTAGATCCTGTTTTTTCACTATTTAACCATGAAAAAACGCCTTGAATAAATGGATAGGAATACGCCATCGCTGAGTTTTGAAATGAAGATGTGTCACCAAAGACAATTACTTTACCTGAACCGTAGTATGATCCTGCGACAAGAATGACATCGCCTAATTGTTCTCCATAGTTGTATTCATAATTGCCAAGATAAGCAAGATCCTCGTTTTCAACATCTCCTTCATCTGAAAAAGCGTATCTTCCCACAAGAACAGGAAATGAAGAAAAAGAAATATCAAGAGATGCACCGACGCTTATCTGAATCTCATCTGCGCTTTGAATCTCTGAAGTAATAGAGTTATGAAATAATTGGTAACTTGTCAGCCATTTGAACTTCGAATCAAGAGGTAATGCTGAATCAAATCTAAACTGAATCCCTGCAGGAGTGAGTAAATCATTTAAAGGCTGCTGAATACCTCCAACATTTGTATGATCGCCTGATACTAGTAAGGAACCACCATTTTCTACAAACTCCCAGATGATGTCTTTTTCATTCTGAGAAAAAGATGTATTGATATTTGTGACAACAAAGATTTGTACATTTTTTAGGATATCTTTAGTAATAATAGGTGATTCTATAATCGACACATAATCTGTTAAATTGACATATCTTTCAATAGTGCTATATTCAGATTGAGCAGTAGTATTATTTGTTGTATTGTTTATTATAATTTCAGGTTGAATACTATTAAGAAATGCCGTACTATTTTCTACAACAATTTCGCACTCATACCCAGATGCAGTCAAATAAATCGGTAAAAGACCAAACATACCTGACGCTTCTCTCCCATATTTTCCATACTCGGGTATATCCCATGTGCCAAGCATGTTTTGTCCGTAAAACAATATTTTCTGATCTGTTGATGCCGCATGTTCTTCACCGATAAACACGGTTAGTGTGACAGTTGAAATAAAAAGAAAAAGAACTGTCCATACCGCCCCATTTTTGATTATTTTTTTTGGCGATAATTCTTTAAAATTACATATAATTATTGTTGATTCATCAAAACTGCATTTTGAGACTAAAAGAGAGATTGGAAAAAGACAAAATATGAAGAGAATGAAATGAAGATAAAATCCATTAAATTCAACAAAACCCAAAATAATAAGATAAAGCATCCATAAGAGGAAAAGATCTAAGATAGTTAACATAAATGTTTTTAGTATCGACTTTTTTCTATTTGATAAGAAAAAGAGAACAATTGAAAAAATGAGAAATACAAGAATGATCCAAAGTCCACTTACTGATGGTCCATACACCAAAGATTTGCCGATAAGTATGCCAACGAAGCTTGAAAAAAAGATGGAAAACTGATGAATAACATTCCATAGCAGCGGTATTGTCTGTATGAGTATAAAAAAGACGGCATAAACAAAGGAGGATGCCAACAACATCGTTATTTCCTTTCGTTGTTGTGCAAGCTCATTATGTATTATTCTCATTCCCGATAACAACAAGGGTATACTTGCGATCCAAAGCATCGGTATTTCTGTAAACAAAAGGAGAAGAAAAGAAAGGATAACAAGAAACAGTCCAAACAAGATTTTCCATTGAAAACGATGATCTTGAATAAGAGCACAAAATGTTTTTTTGATGGGAAGATTAATGAGAATGAATCCTACAAGCAAATATATCGTAAAAACAAGCATAAGAGATTGATCAAATATTCCAAGGTTACAGGATAATGTATTTAATACCAAGAGAATCACGATTATATTAAACGCCATAGTCAAAGCAGACGCTACTCTCTTCTCATCTTTCAGGGTTTCAAAAAATTTTTTACCCCACATATAACAGAAGGCATAACTCTAGATACCATATAATATTAGTGGTAAGTCTTTATCAAAAATAGTAATTTTTATGCCATATTTTGGTGGGATAAGCTTATAAGACATATGTAACATATAATATCGTAGGAAAAAAATTGGGGGTATAATAAATTGAAAAAGAAGTTAGTAATAATTGGAATATGTATTTTGTTAGCGAGTATGCCAGCTGGCGTAAGCATTGTTGATTTTGATAAAACAATGCAATCAAATGAAAAAGAAGCTGTTATTTCTGAGATGCCAATTTTAGATCCACCGAGTTATTTTGATCTGCGAGATGTTGATGGTGAAAACTTTGTAACATCAGTGAAAAATCAGCAGGGTGGTACCTGTTGGACACATGGTGCTATGGCAGCAATGGAAGGTAATCTATTGATGACTGAGAATTGGGCTGCTGCAGGAGAGACCGGTGAACCAGATCTGGCTGAATATCATCTTGACTGGTGGAATGGATTTAACACATTCAACAACGATGATGACCCGGGCGGTGGTGGACTTGAGGTACACAATGGTGGCGATTATCGAGTAACTTCTGCATACCTCACTCGAGGTGAAGGAGCCGTACGAGATATCGATGGTCAATCATATAATTCGCCACCAGAGCGATACGATCCAAGTTATCATTACTATTATGCGAGAGATATCGAATGGTTTGTTGCAGGTCAAGATTTAAGCAACATCAATACCATTAAAAACACGATTATGGTCGAAGGAGTTCTAGGAACTTGCATGTGTTATAGCGGTTCATTTATCCAAAACTATATACATTATCAGCCTCCAGGTACTAGTGATCTCCCCAATCACGCAGTTTCAATTGTTGGTTGGGATGATTCAAAAGCTACACAAGCACCTGAGGGACCAGGCGCATGGATCGTGAAAAACAGTTGGGGATCCGGCTGGGGATTTGATGGCTATTTCTGGATTTCGTATTATGACAAATGGTCTTGTCAAGAACCACAAATGGGTGCTATTTCATTTCAAGATGTTGAGCCTATGCAATATAATAAGACATACTACCACGATTATCATGGCTGGCGTGATACAAAAACAGACAGTTCCGAAGCATTTAACATGTTTACATGCGAAAGCGAAGAGGAATACCTTAGTGCTGTAAGTTTCTTTACCGCTGCTGATGATGTTACTTATACAGTTAAGATCTATGATCGTTTTGACTCCGGTGAACTCCTTGATGAGCTTTCTACCAAATCTGGAACCATTACTTATACTGGATTTCACACAATTGATCTTGATACACCGGTTATCCTTACCCAAGGCGATGATTTCATCATCTATCTTGAACTTTCAAGCGGTGGACAGCCTTTCGATAGAACATCAGATGTCCCTGTACTGCTTGGTTCGTCTGCTCGAACCATTGTAGAATCTGCAGCAGATCCAGGGCAGAGCTATTACTGGAGTGGTTCAGAATGGCTTGATCTCACAGATTCAGGTGTTCAATATCCAGATACTGCAAACTTCTGTATTAAAGGCCTTATTAATGGTGGAGAGCCTCCGTTGTATCCAAAAATTGAAATAATTAATATTACTGGAGGCATTGGGATTAATGCAATTATTACAAACACCGGAGATGCCTCCGCAACAGATGTTAACTGGACTATTACGGTGACTGGCGGAATATTCGACAGAATAAACGTAGAAATAACAGATGTAATTCCAATAATCGAGATGGACGAAGAATTCACAGTACAGACAGGATTATTCTTTGGACTTGGCCCAATGGAAGTAACCGTTGAAGCGAGTTGCACGGAAGGATCCTCAGATGAAATAACAGGAGCAGGTACAATATTTATCTTTTGGACACAGATACCATCGCCAGTTTAATTAAAAAAATAATAAAGTCTGAGTTAGTATTAGAAACATGGAGTTATCTGAGGATATCTCCAGCTCTAATTTTTTTTTTATTTTTTCAAATAGTTCTTTTACTGATAAAATAAAAGGGACAATTAAAGATGTACAGATATGATAAAAAAAATCACCTGCATTATTAATAGTATCAAATTCTTTCGAAAAGAGCAGAACTCATCATTGGTAGAAGAATAGTAGCATCTCCTTCAACAGTGATATAGGTAGCTTTTTCTTTTACCTTTCCCCAGGATACTGCCTCACGCATACGTGCACCCGAGAGACTTCCGTCATGCTCAACTGCTGTTGTCAGATACACTGCATAATCAAGGCCATCTTTAAACTGTGCCCACCAGATAACATGATGTTTGGAAATTCCGCCCCCTATAATGAACGCCCCCATCTTTTTTGAGGTAAAAACAATATCTGAGAGTTCCTGTTCATCTTTAAAAAGGTCAATTGTAAAATCTCTATGTTCCTGATAATACATCCACAGCTGTGAACCAAACGCACCATCAGTTATACCTGGAACAAATATAGGAATCTGGTTTTTCCACGCCCAATACATAATGGAATCTTTCCCGTTTTTTTCAGATTCAAGTCGTTTTCCAAACTCCCAGATGATATCTTTCGTGGACCATTTCGTTCTTATATCGTACAGATCATTTAGTATAGGCTGCATCTTCTCTTCTAGAACGGTTCCATAGCATTCAAGGGGAATGAAGATGTTTCCGAGGCGATTTATTCCTTTTTTATGAAGAGTTTTATCATCTGCATGAAACGATCCGTGATAATAATTTTTCCACACACGAGCAAGATCATGATCAAGTGTTCCACATGTCGTAATCACTGCATCAACAAGCTTTCTTTTTAGAAGTTCTTTAATGACTCCGCGGGTCCCTGTTGAGACGATGCATGCAGGAAAAGAAAGAAACGTGGTACACTCCTTATCTTTTACCATTGTTTCAAAAATATCAACACCAACAGCTAGCTTTTTTGCAGTAAAACCACCGGATTCATACAGTTCGCTCACAAGTGTATCTACGGTTATATCTTTTTTTAATTGTATGTCTTTCACTGGCTTCATAGTTTTCACCTAATACACAACTAATGCTCCATATCCAACACAAGAAGTATTTGGATGTACTTCATAAGATGTTCCATATTTTAAGAGTTCGGCCGTTGTTGCTCCTAGTTTTTTTGCAGCAACAAGCATGGATGCAACTGGGCCATACCCACACATCGTAATATTTTTATCATGAACAGTTTCCGCAAGACCTTTGGGGTCAAGTGCAAGAATTTTTTCAATTGCATACTTATCTTGTTTATTGGCATACATATCAACGCTCATACCTTCAGGTGGCATACTCATATAGTTAAATCCAGCATGAGAAAAATCACTACTTGCAATCATTACAATTTTCTTTTCTGATTTATTAATTGCCTCTGCAAGAATCATTCCCACTTCAGTTGATGTTTTAACATCCTGCATCATCATACAAACAGGTACAAAATCAAACTTTTTTTCTTTTGCAACATACTGTAAAAATGGAAGCTGTACTTCGATGCTATGTTCATTACGATGAGCCATCTCATCGCAATCAATTATACCTGTATGGATTTGCTGAGCGAGTTCAAAATTAATCGGAACTTCTCCAAGTGGTGTCTCCCATGAACCGTTGGTCATTATGGATACTCCAGAGCCTGCCCCAGTATGATTCGGGCCAAGAATGATAAAAGAATCTGCAAAACCATGTGCTGCAAGATATTGATAGGTAAATGAGGCGATTGCTCCTGAATAGATGTATCCTGCATGGGGAACAACCAGCCCTATAATGTCTTTTTCACCCTTATCAATTTTTGGAAGAATTCCACAGCCACGTTTATCCATAAAACAATCTGTTATCTGCTGTTGCAAACCATCTTTATTACCCGGGTAAAACTGTCCAGCAACAACAGGTTTTCGTATTTCAACCATTTTTCTATCCCCAAGGAGTATATAGCAGACGGTAACATTAAATTTTGCCCCACAAAAATTATAAATAGAGAGGATGGATTCGGAATTTTAAACTCAGGAAGGGAGATCTATGGAGACCGTTGTTCACATTGAAATCTTAAAAGATGGACGAGATTTTGTCGCAAGAGCACATCTAGCCAATGGCTCAGTAAAGGAATATCGCCATCCCGTTTTCGAAGATGTCCTTACAGAGATGGTTATTGATTTACAAGAAGAACTTGCTGAATAATCAATTTAAAAAAAATTATTTTTTTGATTTTTTTATAACCCTATTTATATTTTCATCCATTTGTGCAATTTGTTTTTTCTTTTCACTATGGGCAATAATTGATACACCAATAGTACACAATATTGCTGTTCCAAGGATGACTACAAACACGGTATCTTTAAAAAAACCGTCAAGACCAGGCATCAATTTTTCTACAAATGCAGGACCGTAAATTATCGCAAGAATTGCTGCAGCAAGTCCACGAGGCATCATAACCATCATGGTTTGTTTGTCATCTCTTTCAAATCCCCCTTTATATGTCGTGAGATATATGGCAAGATATCGTACTGCAAACAGCGCAAGGAGAACAACTATTCCAATGAGTATGAATTCTATTTTTTGAAAACTCACCATCATACCCAGATAGACAAAAAAGAAGGTTCTGATAATAAATGAGGTTAGTGAATGGAATTGTTTTGTCTCTGCATCCATCTCAAAGCCTCTTCCTGAATATTTAATCATCTTCAATATCTTTTTTCCATTTCCAAGGACCAGC
>RCNB010002745.1_pt1 | contig 10693 bp, 11 predicted proteins | sample 2041321 | NCBI WGS metagenome assembly RCNB01 (sample SAMN09708232, study PRJNA481090) | Marine sediment metagenome, whole genome shotgun sequencing project.
CCACCCAGATTCCCGCTCGCTTTTCTGCGTCGCCAATACCTCCGCGCCGGCATGGGGTTTTACCGACTGCGGGATTTTCTCGATATCTAGGGAGCCTCTGATCAAATCATGAGCGAGCATCTTGTGTCCAAATCAATCAATCTCTGCGTTGTGGAACTTGCCAATAGCTGGGTTATTGGCTGCGTTCCACGCCTTGATCTTGATTGTTTTGAATCACAATTTGATTCGCCCAGACTCAATCAGAGACTCCCTGGGAGCCTGTAGAAGCAGGGTATTGCTCTAACCCATTCCCATGGATTTTCTCAATATTAACTTCAGCGGCGAACCCGGTATGGCCATTATCGCCATCGTCGCTTTTGCAGCCGGTCTGGTGCGTGGCTTCACCGGGTTTGGTGGGCCTGCGTTTATTCTGGCGATTCTCACTCTGTTTTTTACCCCCTTTAGCATCGTCTCCAAGATCCTGGTTGTTGATTTTGTAGCCAGCGTCTATCTATTCAAAGCCGTCTACCGCGAGATTGACTGGCGCTCGACAGCCTTCCTGGTGATCCCGACTTTGCTTGCCATGCCGATAGGCCACTGGCTACTGATCGAAATGGACCCCCTGTGGATGAAACGCAGCATGGCGATCATCATCGCGGCGAGTTGCCTGTTCCTGCTGATCGGCTATCGCTACCGAAACCCGCTGACCACCACTGGACTGATTGTGCTCGGCATCTGCGCCGGTATCGTATTCGGTGGCAGCTACATCGCTCTGGTTGCCGCGGTGGTTATTCTGCTTGGTCCCTATGACAAGAATCAAAGCCGCACCCTGATCATTTCCTGGTCATCATTCACGGTACTCGGTTTCGCGTTGATGTCTGTACTGAGCGGTACCACCGGTGTCGACGATGCTATCGCTGCAGCACCCGGTGCGGCGACTTACCTGCTCGGCACCTGGCTTGGCTCGCGAGGTTTTCACAATGCCAGTGAAAAACTGTTTCGTCGTGGCGCGATCGCAGTGCTGCTGTGCCTGGCGCTGTTTAATCTGGTGCTATAGTCCGAATTTCCCACCCCCTGGTGAGAAATTCGGACTTAGACCGTTTATTTAGAACGGGCACAAACATTCCATCAATTTATCAGGTAGAATCCCGGCCCAAGCTGGAATCCTAATGAAAATCGAACTCTCCTCCAAAGCCCGACCCCTCAACCAGTATCCATTGTACTGGGCCGAATGCTTTGGCACGGCACCAATGCTGCCGATGTCACGCGCCGAAATGGATCTCCTCGGCTGGGACAGCTGCGATGTCATCATCGTTACCGGTGACGCCTATGTAGACCATCCCAGTTTTGGCATGGCGATCATCGGCCGACTGCTCGAGGCGCAAGGCTATCGTGTGGGAATCATTGCCCAACCCGACTGGAATTCAGCTGAACCCTTCAAGGTTCTCGGCAAACCTAACCTGTTCTTCGGCGTAACCGCCGGCAACATGGATTCGATGATCAATCGCTATACCGCTGATCGCAAGATTCGCAGCGACGATGCCTATTCCCCCGATGATGTCGGCGGACGTCGCCCCGACCGCTGTTCGATCGTTTACGCACAACGCTGCCGTGAGGCTTTTTCCGATACCACCATCGTCATCGGTGGCATCGAAGCATCCTTGCGCCGCATCGCACATTACGATTATTGGCAAGACAAAGTGCGTCGCTCGATTCTGGCCGACGCCAAAGCGGACATCCTGCTGTATGGAAATGCCGAACGCGCCCTGGTGGAACTTGCCGCGCGCCTGGCCAATGGTACTCCCATCGAAGACATTACCGATATTCGTGGTACCGCATTTTTTATCAAGGACATCCCCGCCGACTGGACCGTGATCGATTCCACCAATGTCGACAAACCCGGTCGCGTGGAACAACCGCTCAGTCCATATACCATCATCGACGAAACCGTTTGCGCCACCAGCCCGGATGACGATCAGGCACCGAGTGCCGACATCCGCCTCGAGGGCAAGCTGGCGCGGGTTCAGCAGAAACTGGAAAAGCGCCTGAAGACAGTCGTGCGTCTCCCATCATTCAACGATGTCAACCGGGATCCAGTGCTCTACGCCCACGCCAACCGTGTCTTGCATCTGGAAACCAACCCCGGCAATGCGCGTGCACTGGTACAAAACCAGGGCGGCCAGAAAATCTGGTTCAACCCGCCACCGATTCCATTATCCACTGAAGAAATGGATTACGTGTTTGGGTTCGAATACGCGCGAGTGCCGCATCCGGTTTATGGTACTGCGCGCATCCCGGCCTACGAGATGATTCGCTTTTCGGTCAACATCATGCGCGGCTGTTTCGGCGGCTGTACTTTTTGTTCGATCACTGAACACGAAGGCCGGATCATTCAGAATCGCTCGCAGGGCTCCATCCTGCGGGAAATTGAAGCGATGCGCGACAAGGTGCCCGGCTTTACCGGTGTTGTTTCTGATCTCGGTGGGCCAACCGCCAACATGTATCGCCTCGCCTGCAAATCGAAAACGATCGAGACTGCCTGCCGCCGTCCGTCCTGCGTCTATCCCGGTATCTGCGAAAACCTGAACACCGATCACTCTTCACTGATCGAACTATACCGAGGAGCCCGCGCAGTAAAGGGCGTGAAAAAAGTATTGATCAGTTCCGGACTGCGTTACGACCTTGCAGTCGAATCACCAGAATACGTCGAAGAACTGGTTACCCACCATGTCGGTGGTTACCTGAAGATCGCGCCCGAACACACCGAGCAGGGACCCTTGTCAAAAATGATGAAACCGGGCATGGGCAGCTATGATCGCTTCAAGGAGTTGTTTGAGAAATTCTCGCGCAAGGCCGGCAAGGAACAGTACCTGATTCCTTATTTCATCGCCGCCCACCCCGGCACGACCGAGGAAGACATGATGAATCTCGCCCTGTGGTTAAAGAGCAACGGCTTTCGCGCTGACCAGGTACAGAATTTTTATCCATCACCGATGGCGACCGCCACGACCATGTATCACACCGGCAAAAATCCGCTCAAGCGAGTTCGCCGCGATAGTGAAATAGTTGAGACCGCCAAGGGCGATATACAGCGCCGCCTGCACAAGGCATTTCTGCGCTATCACGACCCGGCCAACTGGCCCATGCTGCGCGAAGCTTTGACGAATATGGGACGCGAAGATTTGATCGGCAATGGCAAGGCACAACTGGTGCCGAGCTACCAGCCCCGTGATGGCGATAGCTACCGCAGCCCACGGCGCAAAAATAGCTTCAGTGGTAAAAATAGTGGCCTCAAAAAAGGTCTCATACTCACTCAGCACACCGGTTTGCCACCCCGCAAATAGGCCACTCGGTTTTTTTGCCGACGAAAGTCGGCGAGAGAACGAAGGCTACAGCTTTTCTATCACCAGCATGAGACTACCGACCTCGAACCCCCACTTGGTCATGATGGATTCGTTCAGTAAAACCCGCTCCGACACCAGGTACATGCGATCATCGATGCGCAGATCGATACTGTCACCGTCGTATGGCACGCGCAGCACATAGTCGAGGAACACACTGTTGCCCGCGACCGTCATCTCTCCGGTGCCGATAACATCGCCGGCGCTGGCATGGTAAGTGTTGTCACCGCTCGGTTTCAGCGTCCACACCCGGGTTTGTTTTTCACCGTCATCGAACACAAAACGTTCATCCAGGGTACCGATGCCGTCACGCCAGGACGCATCGATAGTCGCTTCAAAATAGCGTATTACTTTGCCGCCACGGTCCTTAACGACACCGTGCGCCAGCAATTCGCCATTGAAAAACTCCTCGGCGACTATGCGGGGCTTGTTGGCAGCGTAATCTTCGACCGAAACCGAGGAACAGGCGCCAAGCGCGATACCGAATACACCAATAAGGAAATACCTGATCGGCTTACTGACTGTTTTCATGATCGCCTCTCGACCAGGACAGTGGCACCGCTATTGGAATTAATGCTCAATGTCTGACCACTGTTGTTTGTTATGTTTTTGACTGTTTTGTTTTGACAAATCTCTGGATTACTGTCGCGATAGTCATACTTGATATCGACCACCAGACCGTTGCCGTTGGCATCACCGATGTTGGACAGGCCTCGAAAACGGGTCAAACGCCTGGCCTCTTTGTCATAACCCAGCTCAATGGGCTTGACCAGAATACGCAGCAACCAGTTCGCCACGTCTAGTCGAAAGCACTGATCGGTCTGGGACGAATAACTACAGCCAAGTCTCTGGATGCGCAATTCGACGAGAGTCTCCCGGTCAGCAAGCGGAAACTGAAACTCATGGCTTTCGCCAGCCACCAGGCTGTCCCAGTGCTGGCGCACAAAAGAATCGAATCCGGCGTCGATGACGATTGGCAATTTCTGACTCGGTTGCGCCTGCGCCGACTTGAGAATTTCGCGACTGTCGGCATCGATGATCGCCATCGAGACCATACCCTGTTCGAAACCCACTTCGATGAATTCACTCGAATAAAGGTTGTGTTGCACGAAGGAAGGGGTGGTAACACCGGAGCTGTAGTCCAACAGCTTGCTCGCCATCAGCGTGCCTTCGGCATTCGTGTATAACACTTCCCGTTTAGCACTATCTTCACTGACGCAGTGCGTTTCACTGTACAAAAACTCATCGGTTTCAAGATCATATGCCATACCAATGGTTTCACCGATCTTGTCACCCGCGCTGATCGGTCCAGCAATCACCAACAGGCAAAGAGCAATCTGGCATCGGTTTCTATCAAACAAATCCTTCATCTCGACTCCACAACAGCTGACTCACTCTTCTGGCGAAGGTTTGCTGCATAGTAAATGCCACAGGGGAACAAAATCGCCCAGCCCGCAGCCATGATTAACAATGATGTCATCAGCGGTGCACGCAGCTCAGACTCAGTCAGGTTAGCGCCCATCCAGTAGCTCGCCGGACCGAGCACTCCTGCCAGAGGAACCGCCAGCCAGAGATAACGACGCATCCACGCCAGGCTATGCATAAAGGTAGTTGCAAACAAAAACCACAGGCATACAAGCCAAAGCGGAATGCCCACCGGCAGTGCATTGGCAAATCGAATCACCCCGAATTGTGCCATGGCAATGTCCCACAGACAGCCACCCAAAACGATGACACCGATCAACATCCATTCGCGGCGATCATCGAGGACCAACCATTGGTGCAGCACTAGCGCCAGCACCGTGAACACGACGGCATAAACATTGCCGCCGAGCACGCAAACCAGCCAACCAAGCTGGAACAACGCAAGATTTATCAGGGTTTTCTTCACCTGTCCACGTACCCGAGCGGTCAGACGTCGGCGCGTTGGCGCCACTGTGGTTTGGCGAACAGGATTTGTGATGTACCGATAATCCTCTCTTCGAAACCACCCTGGCAATAGCAAAGGTAGTAGTTCCACATCCGAATGAAATAATCATCAAAGCCGAGAGCACGCACCTCGTCCAGCCTGCCTAGAAAGCGTTCGCGCCAGACCTGCAGGGTACGCCCATAGTCTTCGCCGATTTCCTGCATGCCGATGATGACCATGTCGGTATTTGCCTTGACCGAAGTGGTAATGGCCTCATGGCTCGGCAAAGAACCGCCCGGAAATATATAACGTTGAATAAAGTCGACCGAGCTGCGCGCATAGTCATAGCGCTGACCGGGGATAGTGATCGCCTGCAACAACATCAGGCCATCGTCTTTCAGCAGCCTCGAACATCCGCGGAAGTACTGGCTGTAAAACTTGTGGCCGACCGCTTCGATCATTTCTACCGAGACCAGCTTGTCATAGCTGCCCTGCAGATTACGATAATCTTCAAACAAAACGGTAACCTGGTTTTCCATTCCCTCATCGCGCACACGCCGACATGCTGTCTCGTATTGTTCACGTGAAATAGTCGTAGTGGTGACTCGACAACCGTATCTCCTGGCGGCATAAATCGCGAGCCCGCCCCAACCGGTACCAATTTCGAGTAAATGGTCTTCGGGTTGCAACTCCAGCTTCCGACAAATAACCTCCAGCTTATGAATGGAAGCCTGTTCCAGACTCATCTCGGGGTGCTCAAAAATAGCGGCCGAGTACATCATATCGGGATCGAGAAATAGCGAAAAGAAGTCGTTGCTGAGATCGTAATGGCGCGAGATATTCTCGCGTGCCTGTTTTTCGGTATTGCGATTCAACCAATGAAACAGCTTGCCACCCACGCGCTGCAGTAACGGAGTTGATCCGTCGATCTGATTCAGAAAGTCGATATTAACGCACATCAAGCGCACCAGTTCGAGCATGTTCGGGCTGGTCCATTTGCCAAGCATGTGTGCCTCAGCGGCACCCAGCGAACCGCCAAAAGCGATATCCCGATAAGCACTCGCGTCGTTAATCACCATCTTGGCACGCAACGGCTCGCCGTCAGCCGCATTGCCGAAACTATGTGAGCTGTCGCCGTCTTCAATCTCGAGGTAGCCCCGCGGCAGGGAATGCAGCCGCTTGATAAGCTGACTTTTAGCCAGGCTACCGAGGAACCCGGGTCTAGTGGAGGCGTTTACTGCTGATGGGTTTAGCGTAGTCATGTCTTGGTCTTCGGTTCATTTATCGTTGATTTATCTTGCGGATCCAGTTTACCGGTAACTGGATGATCATAAATCGGATTGCGTTTGAGCCACAATTTCAACGCCTGCCAGTAAATCAAAACGGCCACCTTGGCAGTCATCCACGGATGAAGCAGCAAGATCCCGGCCAGTGAAGATGAGCTGATCTCGCGCCGTTTGAGGGCCATTGTGGCGTCAACATGAATTTCATCGTCGCACTCGGTTTCAAGATTCAGGGTCAACACTTGCTGGGGCAGGTTACTGCACCATCGATAGTTCATGTCCATCGGGTTAAACGGTGAAACATGCATCGCTTTGCTGAACTTCTTACGTTGAAAACGTTGCTTCGGATCACAGCGTAAGACGTAACTTTGGCGATCGCCCCAGGGCGTATTAGTCACTTCTACGACCAGGTATTGCAGTGCCTGTGACTGATCAAAGCAGTAATAACAGGCGATCGGATTGATGTTGAATCCAAAGTAACGCCAGTTCGCCAGCATACACACACTGCCTTCATGCCAGACACCGGTTTCTTCGTGAATGCGCTCGCAAACTGCCTGCTTCAGGGGCATCGAAGGATCTCCCAGAAAGTCGCTTCGCTCGAATCGGGCCGGTCTAAAGCGGCGTTTCGACCACAGCGGCGACAATGCCAGCACCTCATCGAGCTCGTCGAGATCCAGGTACATCATGAAAACCTGATAGCTGAACCGGTGCTCAGTCGGCAGGAAACGCCGATGTCGCAAGTAGCCCTGATAGATCGCGCTATGCATGTGCCGGTTCGGGATCGGGCTCGGTCGTCACAACTTCACCCGCCGAGATTCGATTGATGGCATCAGCTACCTTCCTGCCACTGACAACACCATCTTCGTGGAAGCCATTGCCAAGATATGCACCCGCAAACCAACTGCGATTGAGACCATTGAAGTCTTCGATTTTTTTCGCAGCGGCTATAGCCTGCAGCGAAAACACCGGATGGCTGTACTCATAGCTGTCGATAATTTTTTCGGGCACGATGGATTCGGTCGCATTCAGCGTAACACAGAAGGTGGTGTCGGCCTCAAGACCCTGCAGAATGTTCATGTTGTAATTGAGGACCGCGCGCTTTTGATCGCGTTCACGTAACCAGTAATTCCAGCTCGACCAGGCTCTGCGGCTACGCGGTAACAAGCTGTCATCAGTATGCAAAACCACTTCGTTGGATTGATAGGCAATAGCGCCGAGAGAATCGCGCTCGGCCTGGGTTGCATCACCCAGTAATGCCAATGCCTGATCGCTGTGGCAGGCAAACACTACCTGGTCATACTGCGCTCTATGCCCATCTTCCATCACTAACTCAACAGCTCCCGAACGCCGAGACACCGATGCGATTTTCGAATTACACTGGATCTGGTGACTGAAATCACGCGTCAGAGGATCGAGATACGCTCTCGAACCACCCTCAATCACATGCCATTGCGGGCGGTCACTAACACTCAGCAAACCGTGATTTTTGAAAAATCGGATAAAAAACAGCAGAGGGAAATTGTCCATGCCATCGATCGAAGCAGACCAGATCGCTGAACCCATCGGCAACAAATACTGCTGGATGAAGTTCTCACCATAATCATTATCGCGCAGGTAATCGCCGAGGGTAGTGGTGGCGGACAGTCGTCCACTGTCCAGATCGCGGACGGATTCACGATTGAAACGCAGAATGTCCTGCAGCATCTTGTGAAAAGAAGGACGCAACAAGTTGCGTCGCTGCGCAAACAAGGTGCTAAGGTTGTTTCCACCATACTCAAGCCCGCTGTTATCGCAACGCACACTGAAACTCATTTCTGTCGGTTTGGTTGCAACACCTAGCGTCTGCATCAGTTCGATAAAATTCGGGTAGGTCCAGTCATTGTAAACAATGAACCCGGTATCAATTGCATAACTTCGGCCTTGCCAGTCAATGTCAACGGTAGCGGTATGGCCGCCGATACGAGAAGCGGACTCATACAGAGTCAGCTCGTGGTCCTGACGCAGATAATAGGCCGCACTCAGTCCGGATATTCCACAGCCAATAATGGCAATTTTCATGTCAGCTCCCGGCCCCTATGATTTCGTGGTTTGCTTATCTTTGGTGACGATTTTCTGCCATAACGCCGGGGCAATCTTTGAAATACCTAGCATCAGGGACAGTCGAAACGGGAAACTGTATCGCCGTGGTCTACCTTTAATGTTATCGATGATAAGCCCTGCAGCCTTGTCCACATCCATCAGGAAAGGCATTTCAAAATCATTTTTCCGGGTTAGGGGTGTATCCACAAAACCCGGGTTTACGACACTGACGTCTATCTGCTCGTCGGCCAGATCGAGGCGCAAACTGTCACAGAAATATTGCAAAGCGGCCTTGGAAGCGCCATAGGCCTCAGCGCGAGGAAAAGGTGCTGCAGTCACCTGCGACGCGACTACCACGAGGTGTGGCCGCGGGGAACGCGCCGCGCGCAATAACGGCAGCGCAAATTCGACGCAGTTAACGGTACCGAAAAAATTAACTTCCATTACTCGCCGTACCGCGGCCCAGTCAGGATTCGGAAAATCGAGATACTCACAATTGCCGGCATTCAATATCGCCTGGTCAAGGTGCGGCGAGATCTCTGCCATTTGCTGAGCCAGCGCGGGGAACGCGGTGGTGTCGGAGATATCGCAGGCAAGCGTTCGGATGTTATCGCTGTGACCTGCGAGCTCGTCCAGGGCTGACTGGTTGCGTGCTGAGGCAATCACCAGTGATCCAGCATTGGCCAGCTGCAGCGCAAGGCTGCGGCCCAGTCCGCTACTAGCCCCGGTGACCCAGATAACCTTTTGACGTCCGGCTGACATCAGTCTAGTGAGCCAGACGCGAACGCAGCCAGCGCGTCACGTTGCCAAGTAAAGGTAATTGCTCATACAGCATCGCGCCCATATCGTAGAAATCTTCGTGGTAGTCGATCTTATCACTGATCTTCAGATGACTGACGCCGCGTACGCTAATGAGTCTGTTTCCGAGCCGCGGATGCTTGAAATGCATTACCCATTTCACGAAAGCGGTGCTCTCGGTCACCACTTCATCCAGGTATTCGAAACGACAATCGGTGAGATCGGCGCACATTGAGGTGAAATAATCTTCCACTTCGACCAGCCCCCGAATCTCATGCACCGGATCTTTAAAAATGATCTGGTCCGAGTAGAGCTCGCGCAGTTCGCTAAGATCGGACTCATGCAAGACCTTGAAGTAATTTTTGAAACGCTCGATCAAAGGCGTGTTGGTTTTCATTCGGCAGACCTGCTTCGGTGCTTAACGTTTAATGATCTGGTTATACGCCGCGGCCGGCGGTTTGGATCAAGCGGTGATCCGCTATTCTTTTTGCCACGTATATTACCCTAACAACAAAAGCTTGTGAGTATATAATGGCCTTCATGCCTAACAAACGAACACCTGGTGACAAGCTGTCCCAGCTTAGTGAACTCCTGGACCTCGTGGCAATAGACCGCGACAGAGATGCATTCGCGAAACTGTTCGACCACTACGCTCCGCTGATCCGGGCCTACAGCCTGGCGCGCGAGGCCGGTGCCGACCTGGTTGCTGATGAGCTGGTTCAGGAAGTCATGACACGGGTCTGGCTCAAGGCCGACAAGTACAACCACCGCCTGGCTAATCTCAATACCTGGATTTTCACCCTGGCACGTAACTGTCGCATCGACTACCTGCGACGTAACAGCCGTTACCTGACCGAGATCGACCCCACAGACATATTCAACGAGATTGAAGACGAAGGGCCCGGCCCGTTTGAGCAGGTACAACAAGGCCGAGCCCAGGAAAGTGTAAGAAACGGATTAAAACAGCTGCCACGAGAGCAAGCGGAAATATTAACCAAGGTCTACCTGGAAGGAAAAAGTCACCAACAGACCAGCGACGAGTTGAAACTACCACTGGGCACCGTCAAATCACGGGTGCGCCTGGCGCTAAAGAAACTTGAAGTACTGGTTGTGAGATAATCATGAATAAATTAAGACAACATCCGCAAAACGAATTGCTCACCGCTTACTCTGCCGGCAGTCTGCCGCTTAGCCAGGCACTTTGCATTTCCACCCACATCGAACACTGCCCTGGTTGTGCGCGA
>RCNB010002748.1_pt1 | contig 10690 bp, 6 predicted proteins | sample 2041321 | NCBI WGS metagenome assembly RCNB01 (sample SAMN09708232, study PRJNA481090) | Marine sediment metagenome, whole genome shotgun sequencing project.
AACAGAAGATAGAGTGAAAGAGGTTGGGTGTTAATGTGCGCAGTTCAGAGCCGCCGAAAAGGGCGATGAGGGAATGGCGTTAAAGATCCTCACTAGAGCGGAGGAAATGCCTGATGGCAAAGAAACACCTTGAAAGTAATAGCCAACACAGAATGGATGAGGGGCATTCAGATTAAATAATCCGGTTGAGTCTGATGGAGCAGTTGCATATAATACAATAGCAATCAGATAGCTTTGGGCTGCCGGATGACTTGGGATAGACAATGGAAAAGATGTTCAAAAAAATTCTCGTGGCGAACAGAGGCGAGATTGCTGTGCGTGTCATCCGGACATGCCGGGAGATGGGAATCGTTCCGGTTGCCGTTTATTCCGATGTCGACAGAAAAGCTCTACACGTCAGAGTAGCGGATGAAGCCTACCCTTTAGGCGAAGCCAAACCTTTGGCTAGCTATTTGAACATCGACAAAATAATCGGCGTGGCCAAAGAATGCGGAGCCCAGGCCATTCACCCTGGATATGGATTTCTTGCCGAAAATCCCAGGCTAGTCAAACGCTGTGAAAAAGAGGGGATCGTGTTCATCGGCCCCCCTTCGAATGCCATGGAAATCATGGGATACAAAACCGCTTCCCGGAAGAAGATGGTCGAGACAGGCATACCGATAATTCCGGGCACCCTAGAGCCGATCGAGGATGAAAAAAAACTGGCGGAGGAGGCGGAAAAAATCGGTTTCCCGGTCATTCTCAAAGCCTCTGCAGGCGGGGGCGGAAAAGGATTGAGGTTGGTCAAAAACAAGAAGGAGCTTGTTTCTTCTTTCCGTTTGGCCCGCTCCGAGGCAGAGTCCAGTTTTGACGATCCATCCGTCTACATCGAAAAATATATCCAAGAGCCCCATCATATCGAGGTCCAGATCCTGGCCGATAATTTGGGGAATATTGTTCATTTAGGCGAGAGGGAATGCTCCATCCAGAGGCGCTACCAGAAAGTCTTGGAGGAAACCCCTTCTCCCTTCTTGGATGAAAAGACCCGTCATGAAATGGGACGGCTGGCCGTGAAGGTTGCAGCTGCCGTCGATTACAGGAATGCGGGGACAGTGGAATTTGTCGTCGACAAAAACAAAAAGTTCTATTTTCTGGAGATGAACACCCGGCTTCAGGTCGAACACCCTGTGACCGAGATGGTAACCGGGATCGATCTGGTCAAATGCCAGATCGAAATCGCTGCGGGGAAACCTTTGGCTTTCCGCCAGGAAGACATCAAATCCAACGGTTATTCTCTCCAGTGCCGGATCTATGCTGAGGATCCGGATAATGATTTTTTGCCCTCACCCGGAAAAATCCTTCACCTTCGTGTCCCCTCAGGAGGGTTGGGCATAAGGGACGACAACGGAATCTATGAAGGCTATGAAGTGCCGATGGAGTACGATCCCTTACTGTCCAAACTTGTCACTTGGGGGCAGACACGGACAGAAGCGATTCATCGCATGCTGCGTGCTTTATCCGAGTACCAAATATACGGCATCCGGACGACTGTCCCTTTCTTCAAACGAATCCTTCACCACCCCCAATTTTTTGCCGGTGATTACAACACCCATTTCATTCCCAACATGGGGAAGGAAAAGGATAGGAATGAGCCCAAGGATGAATTGGTTGCTCTCATAGCCGCAGGCGTCAGAAGCTACTGTGAGAGCAAAGCAGGTCTTGGATTTCGTCAAAAGCAAAAGAAAAGCAATTGGAAGACACAGAGCAGATGGGAAAGCCTTAATAGAAGGCCTTAAAATGAATGTATCATTTTGGTTGGAAAACAAAGAATTCAAGCTGAACCTGACACAGACTAAAACGAATGACATCCTGGTCACTTTGGGTAAAAACAAATACAGGGTTTCTGTGGAAATTCTCAGCACGGATGAGATTTTGCTCAACATCGACGGCAACATTCATGACGTTATTGTCAACGCTAACACAACATCCTATACCGTTTATGTGAACGGAAGATGTTTCCAGATCGAAAAAAAATCCGCTCTTCAAATTCTTGGCCCGAAAACCGGGAAACAGCGTAAGGCCAACGTGAACACATCCATGCCTGGGAGGATCGTGAAGGTCCTTATGAACGAGGGCGATGAGGTTGCAGAAGGCCAGGCTGTGTTGATTCTGGAAGCCATGAAGATGCAAAATGAGATCAAATCTCCTCAACAAGGACGCCTAAGCAAGATCTGTCCTAAGGCGGGGGATTCTGTTGAGACGGGGGCTCTCCTCTTCACCGTCGACTAATCCTGAATCATTTATAAAACCCGCCGATTTAACATTAAATTTCTAAAGAAAATTTCATATTCATCTGATTACTCCATCGGCGGCTTTTACCCTTCGGGCGAGCCAATCTTACTGCATTGACTTCATCGTAGCCCGTTCGCAGTAGTTTACTACAGCTTCACGGGCCACTTCCTTGTCACTACACCAATCTTGGCTCGTAAATAATCCAGGACCTGAATTATTTTTACCCGACAGTTGTGCTGGGTGGGAAATTTATATTTAGGGCGAAAAATGCTATATTTATAGAAGGATGTATTTATCTGTCGTCAAGCTGAAAAAGAAGTTCAAGAGACTGGTGGTTCTCTCTGCCATTTTCTTGGTCCTATTTGGTGCGGGTGTCGTTTTGAAAAACATTTTCCTGCATCAGATTCAGAGTAAGATCCAGGAAAGTTTCGGCTATTCTGAGTTTAGCCTTTCTATTTTTCCCCCTGCCCTCATCCTCAAGGATGCTAGGTCAAAATCCGTATCACCTTTCTTTTCTGCAAGCAAAATCTCCGTGGGAATCTCTTTCCGATCTTTGCTTTCTAAAGATAAGCCGCTCACTGTCCTCATCGAAGATCCCATATTAAGGATTTACAGCACAAAGGATGCCAAACAGGTAGACGCCAGGAAGAGGATCAGTTTTGCTTTGCCTTTTGCCATCGATCGAGGAGTGATCAGGAATGGAGCATTGTACTATTGGGGATCCGAGACACGCATCCAAGCCAATGGCGTGAGCGCGATTTTCACTCAAAATGGCGATGAATTTTCAGTAAAAGGCGAAGCCAAGGAGAACATTATCACTCTCTCTTCTGACAAAAAGCCGCTCGAGGGAAAATTGAGCTTTTTACTCAGCGGAAGAGGGCAAGAAATTGCAATACAGAGGGTAAAATTCAGCGGACCGAGAGGAGTGATAAACGCTGTAGGCAGTCTCTTAGATCCATTCGATCCTGAAATTCAGCTCCAGGCCAACTACACTCTCCGAGTAGACATAATTCCGGATATCCTGGATATACCGTTTGAATATCAGGGTTGGGCAGAGGGGAAAGGTCAATTCGAAAGGAAAGATGGCCTTGTCACGGTGGTCACTGATTTTTCAAGTAAAGATCTTTTTCTCAACGGTTTCAGAATGGGAAGAGTCGAAGGAAATGTGGATTATAATGGATCTTCGGGCCGTCTGGATTTTAATATCCGAAAAAGAGGACTTCAGCCAGAATATGTGCGTGTGAACTTTGATAAACAGAGGGTTTGGGGATCAGCCAGAGGATTCTACCTGGATCCGATCATCAGTCTTGTAGACATTCCATGGCCGGTATCTTCACCTGGTTGGGGAGATTTTTCTCTTGACGGAGATAAACTCTTGGCCGAGGTCGAGTTTAGGGATGAAGAACTGGGGGTGAGAGATTCAAAATACTCTTTTAACGGCCAAGTTCGGGTTGAGTGGGACAAACAGAAGACAGTTTCGTTTTTTTCTGAACTCTTGAACTCACAATTTTTCAGTGTGAAACTGAATGGGGGATTGGTGATAGACAAGACGATCGATCTCTCGATAGATGGTGAGATCATGGACCTGAAACAGGCAAGAGAATTTGTTTCCTTATTGCTCCAGATAAATTTTGATTTTCCCGAGATCCGTGGGATGGGACAGTCAGCGATTCGTATATTTGGTGATTTTGGCCGGCCCGAAGTTCATGCAGAGTTTGCTGTGACTCCGGGAGGATTTGACAATTTTGATTTCCAATATGTCGAGGGAGAAGCCGATATATCAGATGATGGTTTTTATGGGCAGTTTTTTGTGGTCGATCCCCAAGTGAAAGGTAAAATCGATCTGAACACGCACCAGAGCGAGCTCAATGTGAATGCCGAAATGGAAAGAGGGTTCGTGGAGAGCATCCTTCCTGGATTCGACATATCCATTCCTTTGAGAGGAGAAGCATCGGGAAATTTCGAATACAGTGTCAAGGGAGAGGAGGTCAGGCTGACTGGACATTTCTCGAGCCCGAACTTGGAATTTTCCGGGCAATCTCTCACACAGGTCAAAGGCACCCTCGAATGGGACGGGGAGGTATTTTCTCTCCCTGAATTGGCATTTAACCTGCATGAAGGGAAGATAACCGGATCTGTCAGCATGCTACCCCTGCGTGATGAATTTGAGATCGATGTTTCCGGTGAATGGATAAATCTTAATTCTATCTTCGGGCCTTTCCAAGGATTCCTTTCGTTCGAAGCCAAGGGAAGCGGAAGCTTGGAAACAGATTCGGCTATAGGGAACTTTGAAATAAAGGATTTATTTTTCGATCCCTTCCAGAAAACAGAAGCCCTGGGCGAATTGCAGGTGAGCTTTTCAGAAAACAAGGTACAGCTCGAACTGGAGGGAAATATTGAGCCTGGCGAGAATAGGTTTTTTATATCTTTGGGTATTCCCCTTCAAGAGGAGACCATTTCGGGGGATATTCGGGGTTCCTTCACAAACTATGATCTTCTCCTGCCATGGAGTGGGGCAGAAGGGAACATCAACTATATTGCTGAGATCCGGGGAACCAAACTGGCACCTCAAGTGAAGGGGGCCATAGATTTCCAAGGGGGGATATTTCCTTTTCCTAGGTTCGCCCATGCCCTCCGGGACTATTCGGGGTATGTTTTTTTCGAGAACGGAGAATTCTCCGTTCGCTCGATTCAAGGAAAATTTGGTGGAGGGGATGTCCAAGGGTCCGGACGTCTGAAACTGGGTCAGGGAGGGGTGGAAGAAATGGATATCAAAGCCGAGGGGAAAAATCTCCTTCTTTCTCCTCTGGAAAGGACCAAAGCCCTGACAGATGGGTCCATCACCTTGGTCAAGGATGCCGATCAATTTGTATTGAACGGGGAGTTTCGCGTCCACCGGCTCACATGGAGAAGGGAGATCACCGAAAAATTCGCTTTTTCCTCAAGCCCTAATTATGAGCCTCGAGAGGAACCTGGTTTTTTTGATGACCTTATCCTAAACCTCAGGATTAAAGCCGATGACAATGCATGGATGGAGAATTCTCTCGGGAGAGTCCGTGGAAGATTTGACCTCAATATCATGGGGAACATCAATTCTCCTATCGTTCTGGGCGATATCGAAGCTACTGATGGTGATCTCAATTTTCAGGATCGAAAATTCAGGATTTTAAACGGACGAGTAAGCTTCATCAATCCTCAAACTATCGAGCCTTACTTGAATTTTAAAGGAGAGACATTCGTTAAAGATTACAGGGTAACTTTTTCTTTGGATGGATTAATGGATCGTCTCAATCCAGAATTCAGTTCATCTCCCCCTCTTCCCCCGGAAGATGTGCTTGCCCTTCTTGCGATGGGAGAGTCCTTTAAACGGACCTATTCGTATGATATGAGTACACAGCTCAGTACGGCCTCCCTCCTTTCCTTCCAGCTATCGGAAGAGGCTAAGAGGCAAGCTGAGGGGCTTTTCCTTGTCGACCGTTTCAGGATCGATCCGTTTGTCATCGGATCCTCAGCTGCAGTCACAGCTCGGTTGACGGTAGGGAAAAACATCTCGAGGAACTTTTTTATCCTGTATTCGACAAATTTGACGACACAGCGCGAGGAGATTATCCGGATGGAGTGGCAGTTGACAAGAGATCTGTCCATCGTGGGAACCCGGGATGAAGAAGGGCGAATCGGTTTTGATGTCAAAATCCACAAGAGGTTCTGATTTGAGTAAGAGACTTCTGACAGCAACGTTATGCCTTGTGGGAGTCCTTGTTTTTTTCTTCCCGATCTCCCATTTGCACGCTCAAATGCCGGAGACCATCCCACTCATATTAGAAATCAACCTCAAGATCGATGAGATGCCCGGCAGCCCAGAAATGAGGAATCTCATTCCGATGGAAGAGGGAGAAGTCTATTCTTTAAAGAGAATCACAGAAAGCATAAGACAGATATACCAAACAGGGTTGTTTTCTGATGTTAAGGTTCTGAAAGAGGGAGATCAAGACGCCAAACTCACTTTTCTGTTGACAAGAAAACTCCTGATCCGAAAGATCGATTTTATCGGGGGCAGTGAGATTCCCCGAAAAAGGCTCATGGAAAATTTGTACGCTCTGAAACAAGAGGGGGCATATTCAGGGGATAATCTTGACCGAGCGGTTGAAGAAATTAGGGAGAGTCTGAGTCGGGAGGGATTTTTTCAAGCTGAAATTGAGCCTGTGGTCGAACAAGATCCCGAAGTCCCAGAGGTAAATATCTCGTTTATTATTCACTCCGTCAAGAGATACACCATCGGCAAAATCGATTTTACCGGGAATCTGATCATATCGAATCGGGAATTGCGCAAAAAAATGCGCACAAAAGAGGGGAAGAAATTTGTTCCTTCTGATTTAGATGCGGACTTGGAACAGATAAGACAGAGTTATCAGGACTTAGGTTACCAACGCGCAGAAGTTCTGGTCGTGGAACAGAGGTTTGATGATGCAAAGGAACAGGTCTTTTTTGTCGTTCAAGTCCTGCCGCAAGAAAAGATCGAAATCACGGTTATCGGGGCAGATGTTCCTTTGGACCTCCTTAAACCTATTTGGGAAGCCCAGATATTTGAAGAATGGGGTTTGAGAGAAGGAGATGCCAAAATCATCAACCACTTGAGGAATAAAGGATACATTTTTGCTGCCGTTAACTCTTCCGTTCAGTATGAGGATGACCTGATGCGCGTAATCCATAGAGTGTCTCCTGGGGAACGATATAAAATCCAAAAGATTATCTTCGATGGTATGGAATATTTTACTTCCCGTCAGCTAAAAGAGGAGCTTATGCTAACGCAAAGCTTCCTGTTGTTCCAGAAAATTGATGGAGCACGGCTTTATGAATTGCCACAAGAAGTCGAATTTTTGTACAAGTCTTTTGGTTTTTCGGAAACACATGTGGAATTGACTTTCGACAGAGAAGAGAACAAACTCAAACCGATCCTGACTATCGAGGAGGGCAGACAGGATATGATCGACAGCATATCTATCCAGGGAGAAGCTCTGTTTTCTGAGGAAGTTCTGTTCGAGAAAATCGGTGGAGTTCAAGATGGGCCTTTTTTTCAGCCAGATATACAGAAAGACATCGAAAGACTCAAGAGATATTACCTGAACCAGGGGGTTAGAGGAACCGAAATTGTGGCTGTTGTCGAGCAAGTTCAAGACAATCATTATTCTGTGCGATTCGAGATCGAAGAGGGACAAAAGATCCAGATCGAAAATATTATCATCACAGGCTATCAAGCTACCAAGAAAAAAACCATCTCGAGGGAACTTCTACTGCATGAGAGAGATTTTGCGCGTTATGACGCGATTCGAGAGACAAAAAGAAAATTGGAGAGATTGGGCATCTTCACAGAGGTCATTATCGACGAGATCCCGATTTCCTCTGATAGGATAAATTTGTTGGTCAGTGTCAGGGAAGGGGCGAGAAATTATGCCAGTTTGGGAATAGGTATGGAGACGAGAAATCCGCCTCGGAATTATGCTGTTTGGGATTATGCATTCAGGCCAAGAGGAACGGCGGAGTTGATCAGGTACAACATCTTCGGGACAGCGGCCCAGGCCAGCCTTGTCGGGCAGTTGAGTTTTAGGGAAACAAGAGGCGTTTTTTCTTGGAGACAACCCTATATCTTCGGGCTTCCGATGGAAACTTACTTTAACGCTTGGTTGGAAAAAGAAGCGCGCACCAGTTTCACGTATGAAGGAAGCGGAATCAGCTTGACGACCGTAAAACAGATCTCAAAAACAGAGAATATGGATTTTCTGGCCACGGTGAGGTATGTCAGAAGAATAATAACCGAGCTGAATATCATCAAGGTGTCGGAAATTGACCGTCTATTTTTTCCGTTTTCCACCACTGCCATCTCGGGAAGCTATATTTGGGAGAGAAGGGATGATCCTTTTAATCCCACGGGAGGATTCTTTTTCAGTTCTATGCTCGAATGGGCATTCCCGTACTTTGGAACAGAGTCGGATTTTTGGAAGACGTTCAATAAATTTCAAATATTCGCTCCGGTTGTACCTGACGTGATGCTTGGGGCGACCGTACGACTTGGATTGGCCAGGGGGAGAATTCCGATTCATGAAAGGTTTTTTGCCGGAGGCAGCAATTCTTTCCGTGGCGTAGCTTTTGATGAATTGGGACCCAAGGACCCGGAATCTGGCAAACCCATCGGGGGAAAGGCCTTGCTTTTGTTCAATTTTGAACTGGCCTTTCCGATTATTCCAGCATTTAAAAATTTGTACGGCACCCTGTTCTTCGATAAAGGAAATGTTTTTGCAAAAAGAAAGCAGGTCAGCTTGTCCGGACTGAGGAATGCCCTAGGATTGGGATTGAAATACAAAACTCCGTTAGGCCCGGTCCGTTTGGAACTAGGTTGGAATTTAGACGCGTTTCCTGGGGAAAAAAGCATTATAGGATTCATAACAATCGGCAATGTATTCTAAAACAGCGAAAATTAGCAGGCATCCGAAACAAACCGCCACTCTCTTTCTTTTTTTTCTCTGGATGCTTATCCTGGGCTATGGTCAGGGAGAAGTTGTCGATCGAATTATTGCCGTTGTCAATGACGAAGTAATCACACTGACAGATGTCAATATCATCCAAAAGTTTGGCCTGTTCGAAGATATGGAAGAATCCCAGGATGCGGATAAACAAACACAAATTCTCAGCCGGTTGATCAACCAGAAATTAGTCATTCAGCTGGCCAGTGAACGTATTATGGTCTCTAAGGAGGAGTTGGAAGCGTCCTTGAGTGATTTTATACAAAAGACAGATCCTGACTTTGCAGGAACAGCACTTCTTCAATTTGGCTTGGATTGGGATGATTTGAAATCCTATCTTCGTGAAAAATTGTTGTTTCAAAAAATCGTATCTCAAAGGTTTAATCGTGGGGTCATCGTGAGTATCGAGGAAATTGAAAGATATTATGAGCAAGTGTATGTTCCCTCTCAGAGGGGGAAAAAACTCAGTCCTCAACCCATGATCGAAGTGCTCGACCAAATCGAAGGGGAGTTGCAACGAGAAAAAGTCGAAGATCAAGTTCAGGAATGGATTGATAACTTGAAACGCGAGGCCAATATTCAGATAAAAATTTCATGATTTTAAGGATGGGGTATGGAAAAGATCGCATTTTTGTTTCCAGGGCAGGGTTCTCAGGCTATTGGAATGGGAAAGCTTTTTTATGACTCATCTTCTGTGGCGAGTGATATTTTTAAACGAGCGGACAATGTCTTGGGATATTCGTTATCGCGCCTTTGTTTTGAGGGGCCGGAAGAAAAACTCCGCTTGACCCAGAATACACAACCCGCCCTTCTTGCTGTAAGCACCATTGCTCACACCCTTCTCGGTGAAATCCCCACCATCGCAGCGGGCCATAGCCTGGGAGAGTACTCAGCTTTGGTTGCAGCCGGTTCTTTGTCATTTGAGGATGCCGTTTGTCTTGTTCATAAGAGAGGATGTTATATGCAGGAAGCCGTTCCCGTGGGAGTTGGTGCCATGGCCGTTCTCATGGGAGCGAGTTATATCGATGTGGAAGAAGCCCTTCTAAAAATTAGCTCGGGTGAGGTGGAGATAGCGAACTGGAACAGCCGAGAACAGATTGTCATTGCCGGGCATGAACAGGCTGTTAAAGAGGCTTTGACTTTAATCAATCCCCGGCGTTCCGTCATGCTTCCTGTGAGCGCTCCTTTCCATTGCCAGCTTATGAGGAGTGCGGAAGAAAAACTTGCCCTTGACTTGAATGCTATGGAATTCCAAGATTTGGCATTCCCGATTGTCACCAATGTGGATGCCAAGGTAATCCACTCGGGCGAAGAAGCAAGAGAATCCCTGAAAAGACAGGTCACTCGAACTGTGCTTTGGTTCAAATCGATGGAAGTGATAGCAGAGCAAGGGATTCAGGCGTTTGTGGAGTTGGGATCGGGCAAAGTGTTGTCTGGGCTGATCAAACGGATAAGCCGTGAATGGCCATTTGCGCCAATGGTTTTTAATGTGGATGATATGGAAAGTCTTGATATAGCCCAAAGGTCATTGCGAACGAAGTGAGACAATGTCAAATGGCTTCCTCATCAGCTTGCCTGGCTATTCTTTTTTTCCGTGGAATAAGGTCGGCGATGCTTTCGACAACCAGAGTCGGTTGCTCCTCGATTTGTGCGAGGTCTTTCTTTTTGGTCTCGCCGCTGAGAACGAGAATAAAGTCGCACGGAATCCTTCGTGCCAATTCCATGTCTGTGTAGATACGATCTCCGATCATCAACACATTTTCAGGGGAGACGGTGTGTTTTTTTAATATGTGGGTGATCATTTCCCGGTTCGGTTTTCCAAAGATTTTGAGGGGTTTTTTGCTCGTCGCTTTTTCAAACAGAGCGATCATGGCTCCGGTATCGGGTATAAATCCTTCCGG
>RCNB010002749.1_pt1 | contig 10688 bp, 9 predicted proteins | sample 2041321 | NCBI WGS metagenome assembly RCNB01 (sample SAMN09708232, study PRJNA481090) | Marine sediment metagenome, whole genome shotgun sequencing project.
TTTTATCATAATGTTTTTTGTAAGCTTTTTTATAGCTCGAAAACAAGGCGTGGATTATAAACGAAATGCATCAGTAGCTTTTACTGCAACAGGAAATAATTTTGAATTAGCCATAGCCGTTGCCATTGCTGTTTTTGGAATAAATTCTCCTCAGGCTTTTACGGGGGTTATAGGCCCGCTTATTGAGGTTCCGGTATTGATCTTACTGGTTAATATTTCATTAAAACTTAAAAAGAAATATTACCCCAAAATAAAGAGCAGCAGTTAAGCGCTATTATAGAATTTTAAAACCTTTAAATTATATAGATGAGAATACTAATACTATGCACCGGAAATTCATGTCGGAGTCAAATGGCAGAGGGGTTTTTAAAGGAATTTGATGAAACTTTGGAAGTTTTTTCTGCAGGGACAAGACCTTCACATGAAGTGCATCCAAAGGCTGTAGAGGTCATGCAAGAATTAGGTATTGATCTGAGCGATCATTTGCCTGAAAGTGTTGACAAGTATTTAGATCAAAAATTTGATTATGTAATCACCGTCTGCGGAAGTGCTAAAGAAACTTGCCCAACTTTTTTAGGAGACGTGAAAAATCACTTGCATATTGGGTTCGAAGACCCAGCTGATGCGACAGGAACTAATGAAGAAATACTTCATGAATTTCGCACTATTAGAGATGAAATCAAAAGAGATTTTTACACTTTTTATTTAGAAAAGGTTAAGGCCTAAGATAAAGGAACTTCTCTTTCAATTCTTTCGTGGTAATTTTTGGGGGTGTTGTGCGATTTAAGATCCCAACCCAGCCAATAATCACAGTATGGATTGAGAGTGATTTTGTTCATGTCACAAGTTTCATTTTGGCCAAGTGGTTTTACTGATTTGCAATGGCTTTAGCAGCGAGAAAACCTCCCGTCCAGGCATTTTGAAAATTAAAGCCACCAGTTAATCCATCAATATTCAATACCTCTCCTGCAAAAAACAGATTGCTCTGAATCCGACTTTCGAAACGCCTAAAATTAACCTCCTTTAAATCAACTCCTCCGGCAGTTACAAACTCTTCTTTGAATGTTGTTTTTCCATGGGAATTCAGTTTTGTTTTTGTAAGTTTTTCAGCAAGTAGTTCTAGTTGTTTATTAGAAAGATCTGACCAATTCTGATTTGGATTAATTTTAACGGAAAGAACTAGTTTTGACCAAAGTCGTTTCGAGATTTGCTCATAGCAAGATTTTAGAAGAACATTTTTTTTAGGGTTCTTATTCTTTTGTGCTTTTAGATATTCCAATACTTCAGCGAATGGTATGTCTAACCAATTAACGGTGACTGAGAATTGATAATTCAAACTCGCGAGCTCAATTGCCGCAAGAGAAGATAATTTTAAAATTCCAGGCCCACTCAAACCCCAATGTGTTATCAAAAGGGGTCCATTACTTTCGTAAAGCCCGTCTTCGATGCTGATATGAGCATTAGGAACAGAAATTCCTGGTATGTCTTGAAGGATAGGGTCTTTAATGTTAAAAGTAAATAAAGAAGGTACGGGTTCGATTATAGTATGTCCGAGATTTTTTATTATTTCCCAAATTTTAGAATTACCACCAGAAGCGATGAGTAAATAGTCAGCCTTAAAATTGGTCTTTTTGGTCTCGATCATAAAATGCCCATCCTTTTTGTCAATTTTTTGGACATTTTGATTTAATAAGACTTTTACTCCTGCATTCTCAGCACTCTCAATAAAACAATCTATAATGGTTTGTGAAGAGTTTGATTCAGGAAACATTCTGAAATCATCCTCAATTTTTAAAGAAATACCTTTTTTGTCAAACCATTCAATAGTATCTCCGGTCATAAATGAATGAAAAGGGCCAAGCAATTCTTTTTTACCTCTTGGATAATATTCAACAAGTTCTTTTGGGTCAAAACAAGCGTGGGTAACGTTACACCTTCCTCCACCTGAAACCTTTACCTTTTGAAGAACTTTACCGCTTTTTTCTAAAATAGTAACTTTCAAATGAGGATTTGTTTCGGCCATGTTTATAGCGGAAAAGAATCCAGCTGCACCTCCTCCAATAATTATTACTTCTTTAGAATCTTTCATGTTGTTTTTATCATGGATGAATACGGAATCACTGTATGATACCCTTTCAAATTGAAATAGTCAATTGTAGAATCATCACCAGAAGCAAGAATAAAATCACCACCCCAAGCGCCAAGACTTTTAGTTTGTCCCGTAAAATCTGAGAAAAGCCTCTCTTGTATGGTTTGTTCATTGAGGATTAATGATAAGATGGATTCATGTTCCTTTAAAAGGTGATTAAACTCAGAAATATTATTGACCGATACGAGGTTTTTAGAAATTTCAGTTATTCTTTGAACAGCTTTCAGGTCAACTTTATTTTTTTTATAAGCCTTGATACTCTCACTGCTTACTTGTTTTTTATTAAGATGGACAAAGTAGAGTGCGTCCTTGAAAGACGGATCAAATTCTACTGTTTCAACCGAAGGATTTCCTTGCTTTAACTGGTATTTAATGGCTTGATTATTTTGTGCACATGCAATGTCATATCCGCTGCCTCCAAAGCTATTAAATAATAGATCGAAAGCGTCGACCTTTGCCCATTGAGCAATATTGTTGATAAGGGTCGAAGAACTCCCTAAGCCCCAATTTCTAGGAAAAAATAATTTCGTAACAACATGGGACCCCATGGATTTATTTAAAAATTCTGTATTTGTTTCTTTTGCTTGAAAAATGATTTTCTGAAGGGTGATTGCCACATTTTTATCTCCCTTGAAACTGATTATTTCTAGATCAGGAAGACTGAAATTAGCTTCAAACCATACATTCCCTTTTTCATCTGTGCTTGTCCACAATAAAGAATTACTGTTATTGTCTGCATTAACACTCATTTCTTGTCCATAAATGGTAGGAAGTGCCAATCCGGCAGCCCCATCGAGAATGAGGTATTCACCGCTTAACAATAATTTACCGTTACTATAGAATTTTTGCATTTTAGTAATCAGCTTTATTTGGTTTTCTAAAATAGCTACTCCTCATCCTTGTTATAAATAGGTAGGATCAAAAATGAAAGGCCACCAAAGAAAAGCACCATAACAGTTTGAGCAGTCCACATGATCCATCCAAACGCTAGAGCCGGATTTTCATCAATTCCATAAAGTGTGAGCGCACTTGCTACAAATATAGGATAGGTGCCTAAACCACCGTTTGTTAGAGCCATGCTCAGGCTCCCAACCACAAAGCCAACAATGATGGCTCCAAAAGCTAAATGAGTTGTTTCCGGCAAGGCGAATGTCACAGCGTAAAACATCAATACGTACATCAACCAAATGAAAACCGTATGGAAGATAAAGGCCCATTTCTTTTTCATCTTAAAAATACTGATAACGCCTTCGATCAACCCTTGAATAAAGGTTTGTATTTTTTTAACCAGTGGGTTCTTTGATTTTCTCAATACCCAGATAAATATTGCTCCTAATATCGCTAAAACTCCTAGAATATACCAAGTATAGTTCGTTCCTGTACTTTGTCCACTGAATAGGTAATTTGAAAGAAGTTCGGTTTGATAAACAAAAGCCAAAGCCATTATACTTAATAACATGATTGCATCTGCAACTCTCTCAGACACTATCGTTCCGAAAGCTTTTTCAAAGGGAATATTTTCATATTTAGCAACTGTAGTTGCTCTTGCAATTTCTCCTGCACGGGGCACGATTAGATTTACCAGATAAGCAACCAGAACTGCCATGATATTATTTGCAAACTTGGGTTTATAGCCTAAGGGTTCAAGCATGAATTGCCATCGATAAGCCCGAGACAAATGACTAAGTATACCAAGCAATAAAGAACATAAAACCCACCAATAATTAGCTGTCTTAAACGAAGTTTTAATAGCTTCAATGTCGTTAGGTTTCAATTTTGACAGAGAATACCAAATAAGAAATGCCCCCAAAGCAATAGGGAGTACGGTAAAAATGATCTTTTTAGAACTGAATTTCAAAAACTATGTCAATGAATTATTTTTTTCATTCGGGAAAACGATAGAAGGCTTGAATAACTTGGCTTCCTCAAATTCAAGTGTAGCGTAAGCAATGATAATGATAATATCATCTTTAGCTACTTTTCTTGCGGCAGGCCCGTTAAGTATTATATCGCCACTTCTTCTTTCCCCTTTTATGGCATATGTTATAAATCTTTCACCATTGTTTATATTAACAATATGAACTTTTTCTCCTTCAATAATATTAGCCGCATCCATAAGATCTTCATCAATAGTGATGCTTCCAATATAGTTCAAATCAGATCCTGTAATTCTTACACGATGTATTTTTGATTTTACAACTTGAATATTCATTTTTTGCCTCAAATTTTAACCGTGCAAAGTTACTCAATTTAGATCTATATTGTCAATTAATCTGACCTCTCCAGCGAAAACGGCGATAAAACCTCTGTATTTTTTATGAGGCAAGATTTCTGTTACGATATTAAGTGACTCTATATCAGCTATTTCGAAATATTCTAATTCAAGTTCCTTGTTTTGAATAAACTCATTTTTAACAAAACTTTTAACGCTACCAAGATTATTGTTATTAAAAAGTTTTTTACTTTTTAATAAAGTTTGGTAAATTTCTGGAGCTGCATTGCGTTGAATTTCACTGAGTCTAGTATTTCTTGAACTCATAGCCAAACCATCTTTTTCCCTATAAATTTCAACTGGAACTATGGTAATAGGAATTGATTCTAAAACGACCATCTTTTTGATAATCAAAAGTTGCTGATAATCTTTTTCACCAAAATAAGCTTTATCAGGTTTCGTGATCAGAAATAATTTTTTCACTATTGTAGCCACGCCATCAAAATGGCCTTGCCTGTGTTTGCCTTCCATCACATCATCGAGTCCGTCAAAGCTAAAGGTTTCAGAACTTGGATTTCCTTGGTAAACCTCTTCAACTGTTGGTGTGAAAACATAATCACAATTCAAAGCTTCCAAAGCCTCGAGATCCGCTTCCATTGTGCTTGGGTAATTGGATAAGTCCTCCTTTTTGTCAAACTGAGTGGGATTAACAAAAATGCTGACAACAACTAAATTATTTTCTTCTTTCGCTCTCTTGACGATCGAAAGATGACCTTCGTGAAGTGCACCCATAGTGGGTACCAGACCTAAAGTTAAATATTCAGCTTTAACGGATAATGTTTGCTGAAGAGATTTTATGGTTTTGAAAACCTCCATTTTGCTGTTAAATATTGTTAATTGGACCTTCAAACTTAAGATTTTAATTCGAATTTCGCATATAATTTTGTAATTTTGCAGCGATCTAAAAAAGAATGATAAATGAAAGATAAGAGAATCCTTTATATTTCGTCTGAATTAACCCCCTATTTACCTGAAAATGAAGTGTCAAAAATGGCATTTGAAGTTCCAAAGGAAATGCACCATCAAGGAGCACAAATTAGGATGTTTATGCCGAGATTTGGAGTGATCAATGAAAGGAGGCATCAGTTGCATGAAGTAATTAGATTGTCTGGTATGAATTTGATTATCAATGATATGGACATGCCATTGATCATTAAAGTTGCTTCACTTCCTAAAGAAAGGATGCAAGTTTATTTTATAGATAACGAAGAATATTTCAAAAGAAAAGCAGTATTCACTGATGAAGAAGGAAATCTTTTTTCTGATAACGATGAAAGAGCAATATTTTTTGCAAAGGGTGTTGTAGAAACTGTGAAAAAACTAAATTGGTCTCCGGATATTATTCATATTCATGGATGGATGGCTTCTTTGCTACCGCTATATTTAAGAGAATATTACAAGAACGATCCTTTATTTACGGATAGCAAGATCGTGACTTCAGCATTTAATTACAGAAATTCAGGTGTCTTAGATGGAAAGAAATTGATTGAAAAAATTAAGTTTGATCAGATTTCTGAGGATAAATTAGGATCATTTTCAAATGGAAATGGTGATAGTTTTGTCAAGATTGCGATGGAGAATTCAGACGCTGTTATTAAAGGAAGTGAAGAATTAAGTCAAGATATCTCTGATGCGTTAGATAAACTTGATATTCCTGTACTCGACTACCACCCTATAGAAGGGTTTACCGAAGCGTATTCCGACTTTTATCTCAATAAAGTTTTATAATTATAGCTTTAACATTCAAGAATAATTTATGTCATCTAAAAAAAATGCCATTTTTAGAAATATTGGTGTAGGAATCATATTTTTATTAGGAATAGTTTCATGTGAAAAGGATCTTGAGGATATTGGGGTTGACCTTACGGGTCAAAAACCATTTAATGTAGGAGATACAATTCTTGAGGTTATTGCGTATAATCGTAACGTTGATTCATCGAGAGTCGACAATAATAGTACCCAAAACATTCCATTATATTTATTGGGTGTAAATAGTAATTCAACTTTTGGAAGCTTAAAAAGTGACCTAATCTCTCAATTGTATTTGCCAGCAGTAGGTGCTGATTTTGGTGATAACGCTGTAATTGATAGGGTAGTGCTTGATATTCCATACTTTTCCACAAGAGATGGAAATCAGGATGCCGTTGACCCAATAACTGGAGGCCCGATAGAAGATACGAACGGGGATACTATTCAAGTCCCAAATTTTAGCCTGGATTCAATTTATGGTAATCAAGATCTGGAATATCAGATTTCAGTTTTTGAATTAGGAACTTTTTTGAATTCACTTGACCCTGACGATCCAACTAAAGCGAAGACCTATTATTCAGATAAGGAATATGTGAAAAATGACAAGATACATGAAGGTAATTTTAAACCTAATCGAAATGATACGGTCTTATATGTAGAAAGAAAAAATTTGGATGATGATCCGAGTACAGTAGATGATATTGACACCATTCAATCCCTAAATTCGTCACCTTCGATGAAATTTGATTTAGATAAACAATTCTTTGAAGAAAGATTTATAAATCATAACAATCCTTCTGATTTTGACAATAACGGAAATTTTGTCCGTTATTTTAGAGGCCTGTATATAGATGCTGAAGGCTTTGATGGTTCTCTTATGAACATTCCGGGATTCAATGCATCGATGAGTATATATTATACAAATGAAGTTTTAACCGATGAAGGTACTGATGAAGACCTTAATAATAATGGGGTTGCAGGAGAATCAGATGTTTTGGTAAAAACAAAGCAGAGACAGATTTACTCCTTTTCTGGAGTTAGGACAGGATACTACGAAAGGTCCTATGCAGGCTCCAAGGCCGAAGAGTCATTATTTAATCCTGATACAGAAAATGGAGAAACTAGTTTGTATGTCCAGGGAGCATCAGGATCTGAGGCAATTATCGAGATTTTTGATAACGAAACACTTGATTTTCTAAGACAGCAAAATTTACTGATCAACGAAGCGAATTTGATATTTTATGTAGACGGAGAACAAGGTGCTGTTCCGAATAGGATGTTTTTATATAAATATGATTTTAATTCGATGATAAATGATTATTATAATTTTAGATTTGGACCTGATGTGTTTGGAGGAAACCTTGTTTATGATGAAGAGGGAAATCCAGAAATGTACAAGTTTAGAATTACTGATTATCTTTCTAGGATGATCAAAGGAGATGAGCCAATTGCCCTTTCTAAATTGGCGATTAAGAATTATGTCGGGACGGATCAACTAAATATAGCTGTCAACGACACTACAGTTCAGAAATGGAGTTATTCCCCAAAAGGGGTTGTACTGCACGGGAATAGACCCACGGATAACAATAAAAGGATAAAACTAGAAATATTTTATTCGGAATAATTGACTAAATTCATCGAAATTTTGATTCTGACAATTTATAGGATTTCTCACCCTAGATACTAAATTGTTAGAATTTTCGTTTTGTTTAATAATTATAAGACTCAAATAAAATGTGTGGAATTACAGGTTATATAGGCTATCGTGACGCCTATCCCATTATATTGAATGGTTTAAAAAGATTAGAGTACAGGGGATATGATAGTTCTGGTGTGATGCTTTTTGATGGCAGTAAGATAAGTCTGGTAAAAACCAAGGGAAAAGTTTCGAGTTTAGAGGAAAAAGTCAATAATGAGATTTCGGAAAAAGGAAACATCGGAATTGGCCATACCCGTTGGGCAACACACGGTGTGCCGAATGATGTTAACTCACATCCACATACTTCTCAATCAGGTAATTTAGTGATAGTGCACAATGGAATCATTGAAAACTATGATACCATAAAGCAAGAATTAGTCAGTAGGGGGTATAAGTTTCATAGTGATACGGATACAGAAGTATTGATCAATTTGATTGAGGAAATTAAAACCCAAGAAGGGGTAAAGCTTGGTAAGGCGGTTCAGATAGCATTAAATCAAGTGATCGGGGCATATGCCATTGCGGTTTTTGATAAAGCCAAGCCCGACGAAATTGTGGTTGCTAAATTAGGAAGCCCAATAGCCATAGGAATAGGAAAAGATTTTGAAGAATTTTTTATTGCCTCTGATGCTTCTCCATTTATTGAATATACCAAAGAAGCTATTTATCTGGAAGATGAGGAAATGGCTATTATAAAAAAAGGTAGAGACGTAAGTGTCAGAAAAATTAAGGGTGATGCATTGACTGATACGAATATTCAGGAGTTGCAAATGAATTTGGAACAGATTGAAAAAGGAGGCTACGAGCATTTTATGTTGAAGGAGATACATGAACAGCCGAGAGCAATTATAGACACATTTAGAGGCCGTATGTTGGTTAATGAGGGTATCATCAAATTATCCGGATTAGAGAACAATATGAAGAGGTTTCTTAACGCCGATAGAATAATTATTGTGGCTTGCGGTACTTCATGGCATGCAGGTCTTGTTGGTGAGTATATTTTTGAAGATTTCGCTAGAATACCAGTTGAGGTGGAATATGCTTCTGAATTCAGGTATAGAAATCCTATCATCACCGAAAGAGATATTGTAATTGCCATTTCTCAGTCAGGAGAAACGGCGGATACCTTGGCTGCGATTAAATTGGCAAGATCAAAAGGAGCTTTTGTTTTTGGTATTTGTAATGTAGTAGGTTCATCAATTGCAAGAGAAAATGATTCAGGTGCCTATACCCATGCTGGCCCAGAGATCGGCGTGGCTTCGACAAAGGCTTTTACAACCCAGATCACAGTTTTATTACTAATGGGATTAAGATTAGCCAGAGCCAAAGGAACCATGTCAAGTGCGGATTATAGAATGTATTTGCAAGAGTTAGAATTAATACCAAGTAAAGTGGAGCGACTCTTAAATATTGACGCTCATGTGAAAGAAATTGCCAAAGAATACTTGCTTTCAACCAACTGTTTGTATTTAGGAAGAGGATTTAACTTTCCAGTAGCTTTAGAAGGCGCCTTAAAATTAAAAGAGATTTCCTACATCCATGCCGAAGGATATCCTGCAGCAGAGATGAAGCATGGTCCAATTGCTTTAATAGATGATAGAATGCCGGTTATTGTAATCGCAACCAATAAAGGTCACTATGAAAAGGTAGTGAGCAATATTCAAGAAATAAAATCAAGGAAAGCTAAAATCATTGCCATCGTAACTGAAGGTGATGTTACTGTTAAAAATATAGCTGACCATGTAATCGAAATACCTGAAACAGAAGAAGCTTTTTCACCTTTGTTGACTACTATTCCTTTACAACTATTATCATATCACATAGCAGTGATGCGTAATTGTAATGTAGATCAGCCAAGGAATTTAGCAAAATCTGTTACGGTGGAATAAGGTTATCCGAAGAGCAGAAATTTATCAAAACGCTTCCTAAAAAACGCAAATAGCCTATCAGGACATCGTAAATACATCGGTTGTGGATGCTTTTACCCGAACCTTGTTAATTTCTGCTACTTACAATCATTGCTGCATTAAAAGCATCCAGTGCTGAACTTTGGCATGATGCATCGGTTTTTTTGGGAGGAGCATTCCATACTCCACCAATTTTATTATTCGTTTGATCTCTGGCAACAGACCATATAGAATCGGCATTTTTTAGAATAAAAGTTTTGTACTGCTCTCTGGGTGACACAGAATAGAGAAACCCCAAATGTCGCATGAATATACCCTTAAACTGAGTTGCGTCGCCATTAAGATTTGGTTCTTTGGGGTCTTTTAATATCCCATTTTCATAAACCAGGTTGGTAATAGTGGCATTAGCAATCTTATGAGCCAATTCCAATAGTGACTCATCCTGTTTCTCATTATATAGTTCTACCAATGCGCTTAAAATCATGCCTTGATTATAGGTATGGTAACTTCCAACGCTTACTTCACATTGCTTATTTAAACCGTTTTCTACAAGATATTTTTCATTTAGCATACCCGAATTCATAAACCATCCCCACGTATCTTCGGCCCATTCCAGATAGCTTTTTCCAAGAGCCTCGCCTCCTCCTCTTTGATGTAATCGTATTGCACCCAACATAAATAGTTCATTTTGAACTGCCGATTTCCCAATCTTTGGTTTTTTCCAATAGACGCCACCATCACAAACCTCGTCCCAACCGGTAGCCATATCAGCAAAAGTGATGCGTGCCATTTTAAGGTATTTATCATCTTTTGTAAGTTCATATGCTTCGATCCACGCCAATATCCACCAGCCTTCATCATCATAATAGTCATTGATATAATTTCGGCATATCCAATTATCCTTAGGATCAG
>RCNB010002751.1_pt1 | contig 10683 bp, 6 predicted proteins | sample 2041321 | NCBI WGS metagenome assembly RCNB01 (sample SAMN09708232, study PRJNA481090) | Marine sediment metagenome, whole genome shotgun sequencing project.
ATTCCTGCTGTGTTTTCAGCCGATGAAACCGCTGATGTTGGAAAAGATGAAGCTACTCAAGTTGCTGATAAAGTATTTAAAAATGTAGAAGATTCTGAATTTACTGGTTACGTAAATAAGGTTACAATTAGCATTCCAGAATCCTAATCTATTTAGAAAATTCTTGAATTGGGAGATATGTTAAAAGAAGACAAGCTAATTTTTAGCTTGTCTTCTTTTTGCTTAAATTAGAAGAGCTAAAACTAAAAATTAATCAAGACTAATTGGGTTTTTGTTTTTGAATCACGAATGATATTTGTCATCGTACTTGGAATTTAATTGACTTAAGTTTGTTTCGAACTGATTACTTCATGCCCTGTATGACAATTCGATCAACAAGATTAAAACTGCTATTCATATACCTGTTTTTATGCAGTATTGATTTATTTTCTCAAGAAACTACTAAACTTAAAAAATTAAATTTTAACGCAGACCTCAGGTTGAGAACAGAGCAGGATTGGAATTCTCGAAAATCGGATGGAACTTATCGAGATGATCGATTTAGATTGCGTTTTCGAGTGAGGGCCCAATTAGAATATAAACCAAATGATTGGGCTTCTTTTGGAATTAGATTTAGAACTGGTTATGCAGAAAAACAACAGGACCCGCATTTGACAATAGGAGATGGATATCATGAACTTGAGTCTGTTCCTATAGGGTTTGATAAGCTATTTTTTAAAATTCAGAAGAAATGGTTTACAGGCTGGCTTGGCAGAAATACTTTTCCGTTTGAAAAAAGCAATGAATTATACTGGAGTGATAACGTTTCACTTGATGGCGTGTATTTAAGTGCTAAAGTAGAAACATCACCAACATGGATTGATGGAATTACTTATTCGGGAGGCTTGTTTACCATGCTCAATAGTTACGATACTTTTACAGATGATAGCTTTATAGGAATTATTCAGATTAAAACTGAACACCTCAATAAACGGTTAAAAGTATTTCCTAGTTTTTATCATTTTAACCGTATGCCCAATATTCCTGATGGGAATGAAACTTTTAGGTTTGATTATTCAATTATTCAGTTGGGAGCAGAGGCGCTAGCTTTTGAACATCCGCGAATAACTTTGGGTTTAGATTTGTATCAAAACCTTCAAAATTATGATAAAAATGAATCTATTCAGGACGGTTTTAAAGATCAAAAAACTGGTTTTGTTGCTAGTGTTGTTTGGGGAACCCTTGCCGAAAAAGGAGATTTTGCCCTCGGAGGCTATTTTACTTATTTAGAACGCTATTCTGCAGTTGATTTCATTGCACAGAACGATTGGGTAAGGTGGGATTATAGCGGCCAAGGTTCAAGAGATGGGAGGTTGACTAATTTTAAAGGACTCGAACTTATGACGGGTTACAGAATTAGTAAAATGCTACAACTTAAAATTAGGTATTTTATGGTTGAACAACTTATTCCTTATGGTTCAGCTATAGAAAATGGCAATCGAATTAGACTTGATATTGATTTTAGATTCTAAATTTAAGTAATCCATTTTTCAACAAAGATCTATTGTTTTATAATTAGAATCTGCTTCGTTTGCATTGCTCTCAAATGTAAGTCCCTTATTTTTTGTAATTTTGTAAGATAAACTGCGTCAAATAAATTCAGTTTAACCAATGTTATTATGCATGTAATTCCTTCAAATCAAAAGAACAATACCCTTTTGCCTTTAAAGCTAATCATTAGTTTTGAAAGTGTATTTGAGTACTTGGAAACTATTGCGAAAAACAAAGAACATGTTTTTTATCCTACAGCTGTAAAATTACTTGATGAGACCAAGGATTATAAGGTGTTAAGGGAAGGCTTTGAGGATAAGAACTATTTGTTTACCTATGAGAAGGAGATCGATAGGTTGCTGGATATTATGTTTCCTGAATTACTTCAGACTAATGAAATCAAGGCAGCTAGTATTCCTTTTGATTTCACTCTTTTCAAATTTTCTTCGCGGTTCAAATCGATTTTGGAAAAGAGTGGAGACGGCTACGAATTAGAAATGCGTGACTATGATGATTCCATGTTGTATATCATGTCATGTACTTTTATACTTGCTATTATCTACAAGGTAAACTTTGATTTTAAGCGCCCTTTTTTCTATGATATTCCAAATGTGGAACAAGGTGAGATGAAACATTATAGAGCGCTCTTTAATGGTGACTTCTTTAAGGTAAAGCCTTTACCAAATGCGCCAGAACTGACTGAAGAAGATATTCAGGAATTATTGGATAATTTCACTGATCTTGATTTATGGATGGAAAAATTTCCACCGGATAGTTATGAATTTAAAGGATTTGGAATTTTGAACCTTTTTGACGTAACGGCTGACCAAGCGATTCAAAATGTAAATTACAATTTAATAAAACGGGATATTAATTCGTTTAGCGAGCTTGAAAGTAGTATTGCTAATTTGTTTAAATCAAAAACATTAAAGTTCGGGTTTTCTATATATAATGTATGTTCTAATGTTATTTCCTCAAAAAATTTCAATTCTAATAATAGTTTTCTTCATAATGATGACTTAAGGATTGATCGCAATGAATTTGATGGAGGCGTCCTTAAGAGTCTTTTTGAGAAAAAAGAAGCAATCGCTATTTCGGATTTAGAAACATATGCAGGTAAAAATAATTATAATAAATATTCTAAAATCTTAATAAGCAAAGGTTTTAAAAGTGTGATTTTGATGCCAATTGATTTGGGTGATGGTCAATTTGGTGTACTTGAACTTGTTTCAGACAAGAAGAATGAGCTGAATTCAGTAAATGCTTTTAAATTAAAAGATGTAATTCCAGTATTCCAAATAGCCACTAAACGCTTTATGGAAGAGTATGAGAATAAGCTTGAATCTATCATCCAGGAAAATTACACATCAATTCATCCTACAGTAAGATGGAAATTCTATGAAGAAGCTGAAGATTATATGTATAAATCTAAGGAAGGTACTGAAAAGGTAGAGCTTAAGAATATTGTTTTTGATAATGTGATTCCTTTATACGGTCAGAGCGACATTCGAAATTCTTCAATTCACAGAAATTCCTCAATTCAGAAAGATCTTGTTCTTCAGTTAGAATATGCTTCTGAGATCATGACTAAGGCAGAAGAAAAATTTAAGTTACCAATTTACAAGGAGCTTTCAACGAGAATGAAGAATAATCTTCATAAAGTAGATGGCAGATTGCATTCAGGAGATGAGAAGGGATTGATAGAATTCTTAAAAAATGAAATTTACCCTATTTTCGATCATTTAAAATCTGTTGATACAGATTTGGAAGCTGAGATTAATAGCTACATGGATAAAATTGATGATGATCTTCAAGTTATTTATGATAAAAGAAAGAAGTATGAACACAGTGTAAATGTTCTTAACGGAAAATTGGCTGACTTTATAGATGAAAAACAAATCGAGGCCCAAAAAATGTTTCCGCATTATTTTGAAAGATATAAGACAGATGGTATAGAGTATAACATGTATATAGGTGCATCACTTGTAAATAACCATAAGTATCATGAACTCTATTTACACAACTTGAGACTTTGGCAAATGGAAATGATGTGTGAATTAGAAAATGTCGCTTTTGAACTTAAAGATAAATTGGATCATCCCTTGGAGGTTGCTTCACTAATTTTGGTTCATAACAGCCCTATGTCAATTGAATTCAGAATGGATGAGAAACGCTTTGATGTGGATGGAGCCTATAACATAAGGTACGAAATCATTAAAAAACGCATTGACAAGGCTAAAATTGTAAAAACGAATGAAAGACTTACGCAACCAGGTAAAATAGCCATTGTTTACAGTCAGAAGAAAGACGCGCTTGAATATAGGAAATACATAAAACACCTACAATCTACCAATTATCTTAATCCTATAATTGAGGATCTAGAAATCGAAGAATTACAAGGGGTCTCCGGATTAAGGGCTTTGCGTGTTGAGGTTAATTATGATTTGCAAAAGGACAAGAATGTAAGCCTGGATGACATCATGAAAGTTATTGAAGAATAACCAAAGTAATTATCAAGAAGTTTCAAGAACTGAAAATGCTACAATGAAGGCAATTACAGAAAGGATAATGCCAAACATAAATATGTTATAAGCATATCGTAATAATTTATACTTTTTATCTAATACGATTCCGAGATAATAAAGATCTTTCATCAATGATTCGTACAAATAATCACGGTCATTCATCATGTCTTTCATTCCTTCTTTAAAATCTTCAAGTGGAATTTTATGAAAGTTACCAAAAAAGAGGAGATTTACTTTTCTGTTTTTGATATCATCCTTTGTAAATTTTCCGGAGGTTACTTTCGGTCTGGTAGCCAGAACCGAAAAAATCATTGCGACAATTGCTGTCAATACAAACAGTAAAGTAGGGAAAATAAGATAAAAATTTGCCGGTTTATCTAATTTAGGAAACAAGTTTGCAAGAACGATAGACAATATGATAGCATTGACTGAAAGCAAAATATTAGCTTTAGTATCAGCAATATCACTGAGTTTTATATGATTCTTCAACGTGACCCGATACATGGTTTGTATACCTCTGTCAGGATTGGTTCCTTTATCTTTTCTAAGTTTTACCGTTTCACTTTTAAGTTTGTTTTTTTGATCTTTTTCGGCTTCTTTTTTAATTATTTTTTTAACGTCTTTTTGAACTTTTAACCAATTAGTTGATTTCTGAGTAGCGAGTTGACTAAAGGCATAATCTGTAAAATATTTGTGATCTATGAGAAAGGTTTCATTTTTTTGAAGCCATTCAAGTTCTGAAAAGTTTATCCCACATAACTCTTGAATCTCAAGTCTAAGTAAACTGGATTTTTCGAAAAAATCCTTTCCACCTAAATGATACATGTCAGCATCACATATAATTTTTTGGATAGTATTTTTTGGATTTTGTGGCATCTTTGTCGCCATTATAGTATCGCTTACTAAATCAATTCGCTCGATCGGGTATTCTTTTGATTCAAGAAATTTTTTGGCAATTTCGACGCTTTTATCTTCATGATTTTCAAACCCTTTAGTATATCCAGTATCATGAAACCATGCCGCTAGTAATAAGACTTCATGGTTAGATTCATCTATTTTTTCAGCCTGAGATATTTCCTCAGAAATACTAACAACGGCTAGTGTGTGTTCATAATTATGATAAACTGCTTCTTGCGGAAGATCATTTTTAAATAGATCAAAAACAAACGATTTAACTTCTAAAAATATTTCGTTCTCAAGCATTTGAATTATATTAGTAGGAAATCAAAAGTACATAATTTTTTATACGTGTAGTTTTTTAATATTAATTCATGTTTTTTTTTAGATTAAGGGTCTTTCATTTTGTAAGTTTTTCTCTGGTATTGGCCCTTCTGGGATGTGCTACCTATGAACCTCACTTCAATGATGATAAGATGGTTGGCCCTGGAGAAGACACACCGTTGAATAATCATATCCATAGTTTATATTTAATTGGAGATGCTGGTGGTGCAGAGGCAAGTGAATCACTAACTCATTTTCAGGGTTTAAAGGAGAAGTTGGCTTTAGAATCAACTAATTCTAGTGTAATTTTTTTAGGTGATAATATTTATGAAAAAGGTATGCCTAAGAAGGAACATGAAGACAGAAGTTTAGCAGAACATAGAATCGATGCTCAATTGGATCTGATCAAGGGATTTAAAGGGAAGGTGATTTTTATTCCAGGGAATCATGATTATTACTCAGGAGGAGTAAAAGGTGTTTTAAGGCAAGCTAATTATATTAAAAAAAAGACAGGGAAGAAGGATTTGTTTTTGCCAGAAAATGGTTGTCCTATTGAAAAAGTAGATCTTAATGATGACATTGCCCTTCTTGTTTTAGATACCCAATGGTATCTTGAAAATTGGGATAAAAGCCCCACGAAGAATGATGACTGTGATGTGAAGACTAGAGATCAGTTTTTTGAAGAATTTGAATCTCTTGTGAAAAAAAATGCAATGAAAACGACTATCGTGGCGCTTCATCATCCTCTGTTTAGCGGAGGGCCTCATGGAGGCCAGTTTAAATTCTCACCCTTGGCATCGATTCCTAATTTGTTACGAAAAACAAGTGGCGCTTCAATGCAAGATCAACAGAATCCATTTTTTATCCAATTAAAAAAAAGATTGATTACGCTATCTCAATATGGTGAAAAGATCGTTTTTGTATCTGGTCATGAGCATATTTTACAGTATATCGAAAGGGAAGATATTGTTCAAATTATAAGTGGATCAGGGTCAAAGACATCGGCGTCGAGACACATAGCCGGAAGCAAATTCTCTATGGGTGATTTGGGCTATGCTAAATTGGATGTTTTTGAGAACAGAGCACTTGAAGTAGGTTTTTATAGCGCAGGAAATAAAAGGGATTCATTAGTTTATTCAAAGAAAATATTTGAGAGAGATAAAAAGAGAGAAGAGATGGATTATGCTGTTGAGTTTGATAGTATAATGACGGCTTCAGTTTATACAGAGGAAGAGGTTACCAAAGGAAAAACCTATAAATTCTTATGGGGAAAGCATTATAGGGAGTATTATGGAAAACCAATTAAGGTCAAAGTAGTTTCCTTAGATACTTTGAAGGGAGGTCTGGTTCCTGTAAGAAAAGGAGGAGGTCATCAATCTAATTCACTTCGTTTAGAAGATAAACACGGGAAGGAATACGTTATGAGAGCCTTGCGGAAGAATTCGAATAGATTTTTACAATCAATGTTTTTGGATAGGAATATTGAAGGGAAATTTGACGACACTGTAACTGAAGACATGTTGCTAGATGTTTTTACAACAGCCCACCCTTATGCTCCAATGGCACTAGGACCTATGATGGACTCACTTGATATTTATCATCCAAATTCTAGTTTGTTTTATGTGCCCAAACAACCAGGTTTGGTGGAGTATAATGATGATTTTGGAGATGAACTTTATTTTATTGAAGAACGAGCTGCATCTGGTCACGGAGACAAGAAAAATTTTGGATATTCTGATAAAATAATAAGTTCGGATGACATGATGGAAAACCTTAGAGACTCAGATGATCATTATCTTGATGAAAAAGCATATATCCGAGCGAGATTGTTTGATATGTTGATTGGAGATTGGGATCGCCATAAAGACCAATGGCGTTGGGCCCAGTTTAAAGATGGTAAAAAGCGGGTGTATAAACCTGTACCCAGAGATAGAGATCAAGCATTCTCAAAATATGATGGAGCTTTGATGGAATTTACGACTAGAATTATTCCTACAGCGAAAAAAATGCAAGTATATGAAGGCGAATTCAGGAGTTTAAAGTGGTTTAACACCAATCCTTTTCCTGTGGATAAGGCCCTAATCAATCGGTCAAGTTTGGAAGTTTGGCTTGAGCAGGCAGCATTTATTCAGGAAAATATAAGTGATGAATTGATCGAAGCATCCTTTAGCAACCTACCTATAGAAGTGCAGGATGAAACGGTTGAAGACCTTATTCAGAAAATGAAAGTTCGTTTGAGAAATTTAAATAAAACGGCTAAAGAATATCATGATTATTTGGCTAAATACCCAGTTGTAAAAGGGAATGACAAGGATAATTATTTTAAAATAACTAGATTAAAAAATGGAGATACCTCCGTAGAGGTGTTCAATATTAAAAAGGATAGCATCGGGACTAAAGTGTTTGAAAAGACATTTTTTGCTGACATTACAAAAGAGATATGGTTTTACGGTCTGGATGATGAAGATGAATTTGAAGTAAGTGGAAAGGGTCAGAAGTATATTTTACTTAGATTAATTGGAGGCCAGAATCAGGATACCTATAAGATATCAAATGGGAAAAAAGTGATCATGCATGACTTTAAAGATAAAAAGAATCATTTTGAAACTAAGAAGGGTAGAATTCGTTTGTCTAATGATTATGACATGAATCTGTATAATTTTAAGAAGAACAAATATAGTCAGAATCAGTTAATTCCGACCCTAGGTTTTAACCCTGATGATGGTTTCAGATTGGGAATTAATAATGTCTTTACAGTGTTTGGGTTTAACAGAAACCCATTCTCGTCGCAGCATTCATTAAAAGCGCATTATTATTTTGCTACAAATGGATTTGATATTTCTTATAGTTATGAATTAGCCAATGTACTTGGTAAATGGAATTTATTTCTAGCTACTGGCGCAACTAGCCCTAATTACAGCATTAATTTTTACGGTTTTGGAAATGAGACCATCAATGAAGAAGAAGAATTTGGAGATAATTATCATCGTGTTAAAACGAGTGCTTATGTGGCTTATCCAAAGTTAAAATGGATTGGGCGAATGGGATCCGAAATAGAAGTAGGAGGTTTGTTTGAAGGTATTGAATTGGAAAATACAGAGGGTCGTTTTATAAATACTATTCCGGTTTTACTTGAAGATAGACAATATTATTTAGGAGCCGAAGGGAAATATTCCTATGAGAATTTTGACAATAATGCCTTTCCTACTCTTGGTATGAGTTTTGAGCTTGAAGCAGGTTGGAAAACCAATACAAATGGAAATTTTGATGATATTACTTATATGACACCTTCATTGACTTTGACACATAGATTGATTTCAAATGGTAAGCTAGTCTTGTCATCAAAATTAAAAGGGGATTTAGTTTGGGGTGATAATTTTGAATTTTACAATGGCGCCAGCATTGGAGGAAAAGATGGATTAAGAGGCTATCGCAACCAAAGATTTACCGGTAATAAATCCTTTTATCAAAATACGGATCTACGCTACAATATTAAAGAATTCAAAACCGGATTAGCCCCGATGCAAATAGCAGCTTTTGGCGGTTTTGACTATGGTAGAGTATGGCTAGACGGTGAAAATTCTAACTCTTGGAAAACATCTTACGGTGGTGGACTTGCATTATTGGGAGCAGATATGATCAATGTTAATATATCTATGTTTGGCTCTGATGACGGCAATTATTTTACTTTTGGTATGGGCTTTAATTTTTGATGATTTAAACTTTTAGATTAATGCAAAGTATTGATGAAATAGTTAAAGAACTCGGCCTTGAAAAGCATCCAGAGGGAGGATTCTATAAAGAGACATACAGAAGTGAAGGCACAATAAAAGCATCATGCCTACCAGAGCATTATAATGGTATTCGGAATTATTCAACATGTATATATTTTTTACTCACTTCAAATAACTTTTCAGCATTTCATAAGATTAAACAAGATGAAATTTGGCACTTTTATTCAGGGTCACCGATATCAATCCATGTTATATCCAAACTTGGGATTTATAAAAAACATGTTATAGGTGCTGACTTAGAAAACGGTATGCTGCCTCAATTAGTGGTTTGTTCAGGAGATTGGTTTGCTTCAGAGATTGAGGCATCAGATAGTTATGCACTAGCCGGATGCACTGTTTCTCCGGGATTTGATTTTGCTGATTTTGAGATGGCAGATAGAAATATATTGATTTTAGAATACCCTGAGTTCGGTGCTGTTATAAAAAGGTTAACAAGGTGATCTTAAGATTAAATGTTCTAAAGTTTATTTAAGCATAAGTTTGATATTGAATTAAATAATTAAAGTCACTTTTCACTTCGATAAATAAAAAGGTGCTTTCGGACACTTAACAAGGTGCTTCGCCATAAATCGATTGTATTTGCTAAGTTTAAAGATAAGTTCTCCTTTGCACAATTGTTTGCTGTAGGTTATTTTTTGATGGCATTGGCTTATGTTTTTATAGCTATGGGAAATTCATATGCTATGGTTATGCTTGGTATGTTATTTGCCGGACTAGGAATGGGTATCATGATACCAAATGCCAATATTTGGGTGATGCAATTGGCACCAGCAGAAATTAGGGGTAAAGAGATCGGAAAGTTGACAACCTTTTGGTTTATGCGACAGTTTTTGTCTCCATTATTGCTCTTGCCTCTATTAGATTTCTTATCTCAATCTCAGTTATTTTACCTTATTGCAGGAATTCTTTTGCTGTTAAGTTCCTTCTATTTGGTCTTTAATTTGATTACTAGTAAGTAATTCAAATGGTTTGATAAGTCAGGGCCATATGTTATAAATAGTATCATAATTTTGTAGAATGGCCTAGTACTACTAATTAATGGAAAGATATTTATATCCAAATTTTAGGACTATATTTGCCGTAATTAATACAATAGATGACTTTCAAAGAATTAGGGCTAATACCTGATATCCTCCGAACTCTGGAGGAACAAGGATACCAAAAGCCAACCCCCATACAACAACAATCCATCCCTATTTTATTAAAAGGAAGAGACCTTTTGGGATGTGCGCAAACCGGTACAGGTAAAACTGCAGCTTTTGCTATTCCTATACTTCAAAATTTAAGCGAAACTCATAATGAGCTAAAAGGCCGACGCAAAATAAAAGCATTGATTGTAACACCCACCAGAGAATTGGCGACACAAATATCTGAAAGCTTTAAGGTTTATGGCAAATACACAAATTTAAAAAACACCGTAATTTTTGGCGGCGTTAAACAAAGAGCACAGGTTGATGCCTTGCGCAGGGGTGTAGATATTTTGGTCGCAACACCAGGCAGACTTTTGGATCTTATTAATCAGCGACATATTAGCCTTAGAGATGTTGAATATTTTGTTTTGGATGAAGCAGATCAAATGCTTGATATGGGATTTATTCATGACATTAAAAAGG
>RCNB010002753.1_pt1 | contig 10678 bp, 10 predicted proteins | sample 2041321 | NCBI WGS metagenome assembly RCNB01 (sample SAMN09708232, study PRJNA481090) | Marine sediment metagenome, whole genome shotgun sequencing project.
TTGTCGTCTGCGATCATGTTTAGGATCTGTTTTGCCTGTGAAAGCTTTTTCATATATTCATCGTTGGCGCTCATCTTCAAATTCTCCTTGAAATTGGTAAGGAATTTAGCTTATAGGGTTCAGTAGTGGTAAAAAACCTTGTTATTTGATGAATCCGTGTTCCTTCAAGTAGCCAGGGAGCGTTTTTACGCTTGGAAGGTAGTGTTCCGGTGGCGTCTCATCGGCCCATGATTTAAGCCCTCTTCTGCCGGTCGCGACCCCTATGAACATGGTGCCGCTGTTGGTGGCGCTGTCCCTGTCGATCTGGTGGTCCCCTATCATGGCGACCTCGCTCCGGTCCAATTCCATGAGTTTTAAAGTATGGTCGATGGCTCCCCTGTACGGCTTGGGCTCGGGGGTCTCGTTTCTTCCAAGGACCACGTCGAAGTGGTCAAGGGCCTTGATCTTGTTCAGGGCTTGTAACGCGTACTCGTGGTGGCTCCTGGTCAGGATGGCTAGTTTGAGGCCTTTATTTTTGAGGGCGGTTAAGGTGTGGCTTGCTCCCTCGATCTCGTCTAGGTTCATGACGGCGTCGAGTTCGCCCTTGTCCATGATTTCCTCTATGTCTTCGTTTATCTCCTGGCACTCTTCGCGGGGTTTTTCGTTCTTTTCCCATGTCTCCCGAGCGCGCTCCATTATCTGGACGGTGGTCTGGTCGGTGGGGCTTAGCTCGCCCGCTGGGTGTCCGTGTTCTTCCAGGAGCTTGATCATGTGTTTCTTCATCTCCACGAAGTCGATGTGGGCCTGGATGAGTGTGCTGTCGAGGTCGAATATGATGCCTTTGAGCATGGGGTTGTCTCCTTTCCTATGCGGTGGGGATTCCCGGGTTTAAGGTTTATCGGGTGTGGAGGTAAGGGGGGATTCCGTCGTCGGCGTTTCATGTCGGGTGTTGGGGGGAATGTTTTGGGAAGGGGCTTGATTAGCTATGCCTGTTTAAGGAAGTTGTCGATGAGTAGGCCGGCCAGCTTGCTCATTTTTTTCTCGGTGACCTCGCATTCCTTGATTACTTGTTCAACGGTTTTTCCGATTACGGCAGGTTCATCGGGGTAGGCGCTGGCCCACCGTTTTGCGTCCCCTGAGGTGATCTCGAGGTGGAATATTACGCCCCACACGTTGCCTTTCCGGTATCCCTGGATGGGGCATGGGGTTCCCGTTGCCAGCAACTTTCCCCCGGGAGGCACAGTGAACATATCGCTGTGCCAGTGGAATACGGGGAACTTGCCGGGGAACCCGTGGAACAGCTGGTCATCGAGCCCGTCCCCTGTAAGGCTGACCGTATAACCGCCGACCTCTTTGCTGGGGCTCTTCACGACCTCTCCCCCGAGGACTATGGAGAGCATCTGGCCTCCGCAGCAAACTCCGAGGCAGGGCTTGCCGCTGTCCACTATCTCCTTAAGGTAACTCCACTCCTTGCGGAGGAAATTGTGCTCCAACGCGTCGTTCGCCGATATGGGGGTGGGCCCGATGACGAAGGCGTCGTAGTCGTTCACTGGTAGGAATGGCTCGGTTTCGGGAAGCTCATATGCCTTGATTAACGTGACGGCTGCTCGTTCCCGGAGATATGTCTCATATAGCCCCAGGGTCTCGGGGGGATCATTCTGGATTACGAGGACGCGCTTCATGGGTACTGGTGGGACCTGTCTCAAGATAAGCTTTCCAAGGAGTTAGATTTTGTATGTTAAAATCGTCGGTTTTGAATGAGGTTAATAGAAATCAGTTGCTCGCGTGCCATGACAGCTCACTGGTCGTTTGATCTGACTTATTTTCTCTTGAATATCTTCCCAAGATCACCGAAAGTGAACCTGGCCGTGATTATCCGCTCTGTGCTGAATATCCTGGCGGCTATATAGAGCAGGGCCACGGTCCAGATGCTGATGAAGAAGATGCTTCTCATCACGATAAAGTACTCTCCCAGGAAAGCTGCCTTTGTGGCTATCATTGTGTGGGTGTAGGGAATCGCAAGCATCAGGTACTGGAAAGATGTGGGCAACATCTCGATATCACTGAACATGAGGACCAGCGCTGGAATCATGATGGGCGTAATAAGTGCGCTGGTAAAGCTCTGTGCGCTCCTCACACTATCGGCGAAAACAGCCACGCTTAACGCCATAGCAAGCGCAGAGATCAGCGTCACGAAGATTACAATCCCGATCAGCAGGAATCCAAATGGGGTTATCCCCATGTTTACATCAGAGAGGCTCATGCTCTGAGCCTCTGGAACAAAGCTAAACGCGGAGTTCATGTACGAGCTGAATCCGATCAGGTAGCTGACAGCCCCAGCGAGCGCGATAACTATGCTTCCGCTTAGTTTTCCTCCCAGTATGGTCATCCTGCTCACAGGCAGGGTCATGAGGATCTCCAGAGTCTTTTGCTCCTTCTCAAGGGCTATGCTGGTGGCGGCCATCTGGATGGCGAACATGACCATCATCATGACCATGATGGGTAACATGATGCTCTGGCTCATTACTAGGCTGAAGATGGCCATGGGGGGGATCTCCAGGACGTTTCCCTTGAGTATGCTGGCGTAGTCAATGGCTATTGGGTTCCTGTAACCGATGGGCGTCCCGACCGCGTTTGCGTCCTCGATGAGGATGTTGATCTTGCTGATGCTGAAGTAGTAGTTGTAGATGTTGATGAGGGATGTGACTATGTCTGTGCTCTGGGACTCGGCCATGTTGAGCTTTCTCAGGTTCGCGTATACCTTGAGCCTCCCCTGCTCTCCTACCGTGACGTTGTCGTTGTACCCGCGGGGGATATGGATTAGTGATGAGCTGTCAGTCTCGGTGAACTGCGATAAAGCATCCTGAAGATTCACTGCCTCAATGGGCACCACCGAGTTATTTGTATAGAGATAACTCATCAGAGCGTCGGTGACGAATCCTTCATCATCGGTCCAGACGGCGAAACTGGCGCCTCTTACTGCCCTCTGCACCGATTCTTGGCTGATCTGGATGGCGCTTCCCATGATAGGGAATATTATGATGGGCATCAGGACGACGCCTATGAGTATCTTGGGGTCACGGATTAACTCCTTGACCTCCTTGATAACTAAGGACCAGAGTTTATTCACTTTGGGTCACCTCCATGAAGACCTCCTCCAAGTTCTGCTTCCCGTACTCTTCAATGAGGGCCCTTGGTGTTCCCTCTGCCACCACGAGTCCCTGGTTGATTAATGCCACTTTGTGGCACATGTACTCCACCTCAAGCATGTTGTGGCTGCTGAGGAGTATGGATACGCCTTCAGTGTCGGCGTAGTTCTTTATCATGTTTCGGACGTTGACGCTCTGGATTACGTCCAGGCCACTCGTAGGTTCGTCGAGAATAGCCAGCTTTGGCTTCATCATCAGTGTACGGGCGATGAGGAGCCTTCTCTTCATCCCCTTGCTGTAACCCTTGACACGCTCGTTGAGCCTGTCACCGAGGTCACTGATTATCCGTCCCTGCTCAACGATCTCGTCAATCTCAGGCTTGGATTTTGCGTAGAACCCCGCCATGAACTCAAGGAACTCGATGCCGTTGAGCTGCTGGTACGCCCCCGCCTCCTCAGGCAGGTAACTGAGTATCTCGCGGACCTTGTGGGGCTGTTTCTCGACATCATAGCCGAAGATTTTAGCTGACCCAGATGATGCGCTGATGAGTGTGCTCAGTATCCTCAGCGCAGTGGTCTTACCAGCACCATTGTGCCCGATGAGCCCGTATATCTCGTTCTCCTTGACCTTGAAGCTAATGCCTCCAAGCGCCTGAACGTTCCCAAAATCCTTGGTAAGGCCCTCTGCCTCTATCGCGTACCCGTTCACCATCCGTGTTCGGGAGCAAAAACGGCGGCAGGCTAATAAATTGATCAATCTCTGGCATCCGACAAAGCGCCTTGACTAACAACAAGTGACCATCAAATGTGCGTCCGTTTTAAAAAGAAAAGATACTCAGTACTATTATGAAGATATTTGCTTTCAGCTGTAGCCCAAGGAAACAGCACGGAGTGACAGATTCACTTCTAAACATCTTCCTGGAATCCGCGGAAGCCGCTGGTGCAGAGGTAACCAAACATTACCTTACAGACCTGAACATCAATGGCTGTAAGGGTTGTTTCAGCTGCTGGTGGGGAACCCCAGGGAAATGCATCCACAGCGATGACATGGACTGGATAATACCAGCAATCCTTGACACGGATATCCTTGTGTACGCGACCCCTGTGTATCACGACAACATCATCCACTACCTCCAGAGGCTAAGGGAGAGAACGTTACCCCTGGCCCTGCCAGAGTTCATCGTCAATAAAGGGGAGACAACCCACCCAGGAAGATACAGCAGAAAGCGGAAGCAGGTGATAATCGCAACCGCGGGGTTCCCAGAGTCAAGCGCCTTCGAGGTAACGGAGAGGCTGTTCCAGGGTGCAACACATATTCACTTACCTAGCAGCGTAATGATTGAGCACGGGAAGGAGCTGCCCATAATACAGGGCTTCATTCAGGACGTGAAAACCGCTGCAAGGAAGCTGGCAATGGGCGAGGACATTGACGAATCACTGGGCTCACGACTCAAGTTGGTCTACCCACCGGAAGTTAAGGAGATAATAATCAAGCAGCACAACGAGATGAGCGCCAAGTATACCCCTTCAGGTTAATATAATCTCCAATCCTCGATAAGGAGGTCACAAATACGAACGATGACCAGGTCCCGTCTAAGTAGGGCTCGCCAGTTCGTCTCTAGGCTCGACGCCTAAACCGCTTACCCGGCTTTCTCTTCAACTCTGTCCCGCAAATGGGACATTCAGGGTCCTCCTGGGGTCCATCAAATTGTCTATAACACCCGGGGCAATAGTGGACCCACTGAAACCGTTTCTTGATGCCCCTCGTGGCTAAGCCCCGGTGTTTGATACCCAGCTCATCGCTGAGGTTCTGGACGGAGTAGTCGTCGGATATGACGGTGGTCTCGTACTCAGCAATCAGCTGGAGGGCAAGGGCGATAACCGAGTGATCCGTCTCGGAGAGTGCCTTCACCTCGCCCATTCCCCGTGAGGCGGTAAGTACCTTCTGGAGGAAAACGTCGTCGGGGTTTTTAACCTTGATTTTCCCTGTCCTGACCCAGTTCTCAAGCCGGATCTTTGCCATCTCGTTCTTAACCTCGTCCATTACGAAGTAGGTAGTGAACAGCTTGGTCTCAATGTCGCTGCTGTCGAACCCCTGTATGAACGAGCTGGTGTCCAGTACCAAGGCCCTCAAGGCAGTCACTCGGTCCTAAGGTGGAAGATACGCCGCCTGATACGTGTGTAGAACGGCTTGAACCTGATGAAATTGGTCTTGTTCTCGCTCACCGTTGCCTCGATGACGCTCTTGGGTTTCAACGGAACATAATGTCGGCCATCGATGATGGCCACGGCGTTGCTCCTGGGCTTCAACAGCTCGATGCGGATCGTTGACTCCGGTGGGACCACTATGCTGTTAAAGTAGCTGTAAGGGCAGATAGCTGTGAGGCTGAAGCCGGGTACTGTTGGGGCCACTATCGAACCCCCAGCTGACATGTTGTACGCGGTACTCCCAGCGGGCGTGCTGAAGATGATGCCGTCGGCCTGGATATCGGTGATGTGTTCATCATCGACGCTGAGCCTTGTCAAAAGCATCTTGCTTGGCAGGCTGCAGGCGACCAGCAGCTCGTTTAATGCGTCAGGGAAGGAGTCGTCCATGTTGAGGCCCCAGCTCTTGACCTTGAGGTTCTCCTCCACGGTGTAATCGCCTTTGATGAAGCTCTGGATCGCCTCCTTGTACTCGTAGGGCTGTATCTCCGCGAGGAAGCCCCTGCGCCCCATGTTGACCCCGAAGAGGGGGGTCTGGGGGTTCTTCATCTCCATGGATGTCTTGAGTATTGTGCCGTCGCCGCCCACAGTGATAATGAAATCCCCGTCCAGGTCCTGGAGATTCGTGTTGTGGTTCTGCAGCTCCAACGCGAGGGCGGTGTCGGTCTCAACTGAAACATCAATTCCCTGCTCCTCAAGGTAGTCGATGATCTCCCTTGTGAGCTCAACCGAGCCGTCGTTGTCGGTCCTCGATACGATTCCAGCCCTCATTTTTTTTCATTCGTGTAGTAGATTCAAAGGATTTAAAGTCTCACCTACTCGGGGAAACCGTACCGGCCGAGAAGGGGGACGTAGACCACCTTCATCAGGCTTCTCTGGGTGAATCCATCCTCTGTTTTATGAATCAGCAGCAGGTCCTGCCCCTCAAGTGACCTGCCCCCCACTGGCGCGATGAGCCTCCCCCCCATCTTGAGTTGGTCAAGCAGAGGTGGAGGGATGTTTGGGGTGGATGCGGTGACGCTGACTACGTCATAGGGGGCCAGCACAGGGTAGCCCAATGACCCGTCCCCCAGTATCAGCTCCACGTCATAGCCGGTCCGCTTCATGTTTTTCACTGCAAACGCGTGGGTATCCCTGTTGATCTCAACTGACACAACGAGTCCCCCCTCCCCCACTAGTTCCTTAGCGAGGGCTGCCCCGTAGCCTGACCCAGAGCCGATCTCAAGGACCTTCATACCGGGCTCAATTCTGAGGGGCTCATACGAGGCGGGGTACATGTAGGGTGCGCTTATGGTCTGCCTCCCGTCGCCGGGGATGGGGAACGGCCTGTCCATGTACGCATAGTCCCTGAACCTTGTATCCATGAACTCCTCCCTTGGGACAGCGAGAACGGCGTCCTCCATTTGTTTGGTCTGGATATAGCCACCTCGCTTGTAACGGTCAACCATATCACTACGTGACCGCGAGAAATTCACCATACTAGATGTTTAGAAATAGGGAGTTTTGAGTGTATTGATAGGGAGGGTTATCTGGGTAGCGTAACCGCGCCAGCCTTCCTGAGCTCCTCTATCTCCTCATCAGAGTAGCCCAGCATCTCGCTTAGTACCTGCTTTGTGTGCTCGCCCAGTTGAGGGGCGGGCAGCCTGTAAGTTGCGGGTGTCTTGCTCATCTTGACCGGGAAACCGGGCATTCTCACCGGACCTGCGGTTGGGTGGTCATACTCGATGATGGTGTCCCTTGCCTTAACATGAGGGTCCTCGATGGCCTCGGCTATATTGTAGACATGTGCGACGGGCACTCCCACTGAGCCAACCCTCTCAACTACCTCCTGGACCGTCAAATCCTTGAGCCAGTTCTCTAGGACCTCGCTTCCTTCGCCCAAGTCATCGACCTCCATGGCCTTCATGAGCCTTCCGTGCATCTGTGGATCACAGGCCAGGTAGACCCATCCGTCCTTGCACATGAAGTTGCCCCATGTCCTTGGCCCGGGCATCCTGTTTGCCTGCCTTTCATGGGGGAGCTGCCCACTCAGGGTGTATCCTGTGATCTGGACACCGTTCTGGGCCAGCATAACGTCCAACTGGGATACATCGATTACTTGGCCCTCACCCGTCTTGTCGGCGTGTCTGAGCGCTCCCAGAATAGCGATTACCGCAAAAAGAGCAGGGTCCAGGTCACCGTGGTACGCTGCCGGGATAATTGGTTTGCTGTCTGGCTCGATGTTGTCCGCCGTGAGCTTGGTCCAGCCGCTGTAGCTCTCCGCGATGGGCGCGTAGCTGGTCCTGCTGGCGTATGGCCCGTCAAGTCCGAACCCGCTTAGGCTCGCGTAGATGATCTTAGGGTTGATCTTCTTTGCCTCCTCGTAGCTGAGCCCCAGCTTGTCGAGTGTTCCCCTCTTGAAGTTCTCGACGATCACATCGCACTCGGCGACGAGTTTCTTGATTATCTCAAGAGCCCTTGGGTCTTTCATGTTGAGGGCTACGTCTTTCTTGTTCCTGTCAAGGTAGTGGAAAGTGCTGCTGAGGCCGCCGTATAGGTCGGCACTCATTCGCACCATCTCGCCCCACGGGGGCTCGATCTTGATAACCTCGGCGCCCATATCGGCCATGATCATGGTGGTGTATGGGCCGAAATATACGTGAGTAAAGTCTAGAATTTTAATGTCGTCCAACATACCGATTGACGATTTCTTATCATTTGTCACCGATTATACCTCAAATATGTTAAGACTATTCCACCGCTTATCGCCTATAAATGTGGAGGTTACTGAGGTACACTAAAAGAGTGAGGCTGATCAAAACTACCTATTAGCGCTAAACTGCGCGCGCGCAGTCAGGGTTTGTTTTCAAGCTTCTGAGTCTAGAATCTTGATGTCGTCAAACATACCCATTCTTGAATCGCCTTCACTGGATGGGTGATAGCTCTTAAAGTTTATGAGAGCTTTTTTTTATGGCCTGATCGTGGAAAACGATAAGCGGTTGTGTGACATACCGTATCCATGAAGCGCAGATTCATCAACCCATTCAAAGTAAAGGGCGATTGGTTCAAGGGCAACGTCCACACTCACTCAGTCAACTCGGACGGCACAAAAACCCCCGAGGAGCTCATAGGAATATACCGCGGGGCTGGATACGATTTCCTTTCGATAACGGATCACAGCATTGTCCTTGACATCACTGGACTTGACGGGAAAGGGTTGCTGCTCGTGCCGGGCGGTGAGATGTGTATAGGCAGATCAGAGGCGGGCCAGTTTTACCACCTCGTCGCCCTTGGGGTGGAGGACCTGCCGTTCAAGGACTTTGATTACAGTCTGGATCCACAGGAAGTGATTGACCACACGAACGCGGTTGGCGGGATACCCATAATCGCCCACCCGTACTGGTCTGGGCTGAACCACGGAGACCTGATGAAGCTCAGGGATTATCACGGCGTCGAGATATACAATACAAGCTGCGACTACGAGAGGAACACGGGTCTATCTGCCTCACACATTGATGGAATGATCGCGGCTGGACTGGAGCCATACATCTACGCAGTAGATGACCACCACGGCGCTGGGAGACCACAAGTCCCCATTGACGCATGCGGCGCCTGGATAAACGTTAAGACAGAGGCTCTTTCGGTTAAGCATATACTTGACGCCATCAAGAAAGGGTATTTCTACTCAAGCACAGGCCCCGAGATCAAGGACATCACCATTGACGAGAACGGCGTGATATCTGTGGAGTGCTCACCCGTCAAGTACATCAGCTTCGTATCAACACCCTCCCTCGGGATGAAGTTCCACGCCGAAGACGAGCCATTGACCAAGGCGGTTTACCCGGGTCGCCCAGGAGAAACATATGTCAGGGTAGAGGTCACAGATTACGAGGGAAGGACCGCATGGTCCAACCCCATCTACAATTCCTAAGCCGGCGCGCGCGGATTCGATTGGGTTTTAATCTCATTTAACTTTAAACTATTACATAGTTGCGCGCGCGTTAGACAAAAATATTTGGCATCAGAGAATAGCAGTAGAGATTTTTCTCTTATGTCCATACAATAGAGGATGAAAACTCTCTCGCGCATACGATTGAGCTTATTTGTTGTTTTTTTCACGGCAATAAAATGAGTTATTAAAGACGACATTATCAACGTCTTAAGAAATACAATTTATTTATGACAAATCAATAATAATTTATAGTTATACATTAATAAACAGCAAACTTGTCGTCTCTATTTCACATATTAGTTTATATTGATGGTGGTGTTTAGCTAATTACTATGAGTGAAATGAAGCATAGTGTAGACGACAACGTAATAATGATCATAATAAAAAGAGTATTACGTTGTCGTCCATTTGAACAGGAAGTGATATAGGTTGGTGAACAAGAAGGAAAAGGAGTTTGAAGAGCGCCTACCTCTGTATAGGGAATTTTGGGCTTTCTCAACCAAGGATCAAATCGACATCGAAGCCTTGATGAGTAGATGGAGTAGGAGTCGCCAGTCCGTCGTGTCTATGATTGGACATGCAGCGAATAGCTCTAGAGTATTCTGGAGCATAGTTGAAAAATACGGCCTCGAAGACCATAACATACCCCCATGGGTGAACCGCCCTGAAGGATGGGTATCAGAGCAAAAGGAGACGACACTCACGCCAGAACTGCGCAACGCCGCCGAGTCACCGCGCGACGTTTCCGCGAAGATTCTGCAAGTTCTCGACAACCTCCGCCCCCCGCCGACAATCCCGCCAATTCCGCTGACGATGCGACGCACCTTGTTGTAGATTCCAGAGGAAACCCAGTGTACAACACTAGTTCTATTCCAGGAAAGACTACACCAATCCAGCGACCGAGGTCAGCGGAAACAGCGTACAACAACGGAACACAGCAAGGAACAGCACCAGCGCAGCAGAACATAGCGGCGAACAACGCACGTGCACAGCAGAACCAGTCGGACACGCGTAGCGTTCTACCGGAAATCATCAGAAACAGCGCCTATGGAGATAACGGCCTAGTAGCTCTGGCAAACGGAGAATACCTTAGGGAGATACATCGGAAGGATGGATCCAAGTACTACGAAGAAGTCTCATACTCAACAGATGTTGACAGCGTCATCAGCCAAACGATACACGAAGAACTACATCTGAATGTTCAGCCGCTCGTAAAGAAAGTAGGAATGAACCCCAGTACAATGCTCAGCTATGCCTGGACTGTAGAAAAAGGGCACTTCGTAGGAGACTTTGGGGACTATTTGAACAAGGCAGTCAAGTACATGATGCAGAACATGTTCGGCGTACGGTACGCTATGATCAAAATAAAACCCGGCCTCATAGACAAAATATACGATGCCCAGCGACGTATAGAC
>RCNB010002756.1_pt1 | contig 10673 bp, 9 predicted proteins | sample 2041321 | NCBI WGS metagenome assembly RCNB01 (sample SAMN09708232, study PRJNA481090) | Marine sediment metagenome, whole genome shotgun sequencing project.
ACCCATGATATGCCGCAGGGGCAGCGATTCGCTGACAGGATCGGTGTCATGATAAACGGCGAGATGACACAGATTGGTAGCCCCAACGAGGTATTCTGTTCGCCTCAAAATAGGGAAGTAGCTGAATTGGTCGGTGTGGAAAATGTCATAGCGGGGGTAATAACGGTTAAAGAGGACGAACTGGTAACCATTGAGGTTAATGGGAATTCTATTCAAGCGATCTCGGAGCTTCCTTTGGGCGAAAAGGTTCATGTCCTGATCCGGCCGGAGGATATCACGTTCACGCCTGCAAGGAATGTGAGCAGTGCGAGGAACATGTTTGATGGGGAGATAATAAGGATGACACAGGTGGGCCAGCTCGTAAGGATCGAGGTTGACTGTGGTATACCGCTGCTGGGTGTATTGACGATGGTATCGGCACAGGAATTGGGCCTTACCATAGGTATAAGGCTCTATGCTAGCTTCAAAGTTACTGCAATACATGTGATAAAGCGGCGCGATTGAGGTTTACCCTGGCCTGGTGGCCGAACTATTGATAAGTCCGGTGGAAGAATTAATATGAGAGAGGATTATGAAAATAAGTGCGCGTAATGTCCTGAGAGGGAAAGTAAAACAGCTCAAGCACGGTGTAGTCAATACGGAGGTGATCATAGAAATGCCCAATGGAAATGAGATCGTCTCAATGATTACCAGGGAGTCTGCTGAAAAATTGGGGCTGGCAGTAGGTAAAGAGGTTTATGCTGTTATCAAGGCGTCCAATGTAATGATAGCCCTGGAATGAATTGAGGAAAGGCTCCACAGACAAGGGGCAGTGGCCCTCCCCCTTTTAAATAAGTTTAGAGCTTGGGCCGTGGTAGCAGACCGGCCTTCTCAACGATCTCGGCTACCGCCTCCTCCCACTCAATGGCCATCAGGTGAATACCGGCCACGCCTTCGATCTGGCGTACCTGCTTGATGATATCTATGCAGAGATCGATGCCCATCTGTTTGGCCTCGCCCTTAGGGGCGCTGGACATGCGATCCACTACCTCGTCGGGGACATCCATGCCAGGAACCTTGTTCTTCATGTACCGGGCTGCACCTGCCGATTTGATTGGTGCCACACCGGCAAGGATGTATACTTTCTTATGCAGTTCCTGCTGGCGCACCGCCTCCATCCACCGGGCAAACCGGTCCACATTATAGATGATCTGGGTCTGAATGAAGTCGGCACCTGCCACTATCTTCTTGGCGAGGCGAACTGCCCGAAAATCAAAGGGGTCGGCAAAGGGGTTCGCTGCGGCCCCGATGAAGAGGCTCGGTGGAACGGACATCTCATCGCCACACTGAAATATCTTGTCATCGCGCATATTCTTTACCATTTGAACTAGTTGGATACTATCGATATCGAAGACACCCTTAGCCTGAGGATGGTTGCCGAAGCTCTGATGGTCCCCGGTGAGACAGAGGAGATTCTTCAGCCCCAGGCCTGATATCCCCAGTATATCCATCTGAAGGGCGATCCTGTTTCGGTCTCTGCATGTCATCTGAACTGTGGGCTCGAGCCCTTCCCTCAGCGCGATGAGCGATGCCGCCCAGCTTGCCATGCGGACGATGGCCGTCTGGCCGTCGGTAACATTGACGGCGTCGACATACCCCTTAAGAAGCTTTGCCTTCTCCTCGATTACCGCGGGATCAGCGCTTTGCGGTGGACCGAGCTCACCGGTGACGGCAAAAGCTCCGCTTTCCAGGACCTTCTCCAGATTGCTCCCTGCTTTCACGTATTAAGTCCTTTCCGTTGAATATTCCCAACTATTATACCTTCAGGACTCGGTAGTGTCCACCATTTGTACTCACCGGGTACGTTGGGGATTCCATCGTTAGCCAGCTTTTCCCTGTCATTGTGCGGACTCCGATTTACCGGGGGACGAAAACTTGTAATTGCGAGGAGCTTAAGCGACGAAGCAATCTAACATCAAACGGGGAAAGACGTAGGATTAGATGGATTACTCTTAATATCAGATACCACTGAAAAAGAAGTGCAGGATACTTCCTGCCGGGGGTCTGGGGGTGTCCCCCAGCTTTAAATAGTCCCCCAAGATTGGGGGACTAGGGGGTTGATTGAGACTATTTCAGCAGTCTCTATCAACATAGGTGCTTCGCTGCGCTCGTAATGGCAAATTGGATATTATCCTATCTATCCGAACGAATCCATTATTCACCCATGATTTGCGCCACGATCTCTCTCGCGCGAGGACGATTATCGAAATCGGCCACTATAATCTGTTGCCAGGTGCCCAGGTGAAGGATTCCGTCGGTGAATGGCACTACGAGGGAGGGGCCGAGGAGGGAGGCTCTTACGTGAGAATGCCCGTTGCCATCTCCCCAGCGGAGGTCATGCTGATAAGAAATATTCCTTGGGACGATGCGGTCCCACATGTCAGGGAAGTCGCTCACAAGCCCTGACTCGTACTCGATGGTAGAGATTCCGGCTGTCGAGCCGTTAATAAACAGGGTAACCGTCCCTGTATTGATACCTGAGTCAAGGACCTCCCGCTCTACCTGAGCGGTGATGTCGATTAGATCACATTCTCCCTTAGTGCGAATACCGATTTTACTCGTAACCACCATGATTGCCACCCCCTTTTTCGCCCGAGACTACCAACTTAGGTCGCTTAACTCAAATATGGGACCGTCTTTACATACCATCTTCAGGCCTCGTTTCGTTTCGATGGTGCAGCCGGCACAACCGCCGAATCCGCAGCCCATCCTCGCCTCCGTGGAGACCTGAATCGATTTCCCTTCCAAATGACGTAGTGCGGACATTGTCTTATACATACAGGTGGGTCCGCATGCGAAAATTTGTATGTCCTTTTGGGAAGATTCAGCAAGCTCGGCCAGCAGGTCCGTTACGAGACCCCGCTTGCTCAGCGAGCCGTCCTCGGTGATCGTAACATACGTAATATCCGGCGGTAGCAGGTGGCGGGGATAGATCCCGTTTGCAGTTTTGGCTCCTGAGAGCAAGGTTACCTGACGGCCGTCGGTTACGGCTTTTTCGGCCAGAAAAACGAGGGGGGCAATCCCGATTCCCCCGGCAACGAGGAGTAGATTTTGAGAATGAACCTCAAAACTACGACCCAGGGGCCCGAAGAGATCGATCCCTTCCCCCGCTTTGCACTGGGCGAGCCAATTTGTGCCCCGCCCGACTATGTTGAAGAGGAGAGCCAGCGACCCGTTTTCCCCTACGCGATGAATGCTCAACGGGCGTCTTAGCAACGGGTCATGGTCATCGCTGGTGCGCACCATAACAAACTGCCCGGGCTGAGCATGTGAAACAAGCTGGGGTGCCTCAACCCATAGGAGATGGATACCGGGCATAATCTCCTCGTTGGAACGGACAGGAGCAATGATTTGCTTCAACTGCTCACCTTTTTCCTTCTCCCCATACTTCCCACACTCCCCATTTTAATCCTGGTGCCTAAATACTCCTTCAGAAAGTATGACCGAGCAAGGTTGCTCTTTACTCAGCAAGACCTCCAACACCACCTCTGTAGTAATCGAAAAATATTTCGGGTATGCTCTTATTGGTCACCGAGTTTACACCCTCCTCGCGAAGTGCCTTACACGCCTGGGTGCCGGCGCAGTCGAACTCTGCTGTCTGCCCGATCACGATAGGCCCCGACCCGATGAAAAGGGCTTTAATGATTTTCGACATCCTCTTCACCCGTTTTTGTGGAATTGCTAGGCTGCCGCCTTTCAATGAGCGTCCTGTAGCCCAGAAATACGAGAACAGCCAGGCTGATAGCAATAGCAACGAACCTGAGCGTGTTGCTCATATCACCAAAACCCTGTAAAACCGCGTATGTAATTGTTACCACACCGCCCAGCAGAAATCCGGTTTTAATAATATCCAGTCTGGGCGGAAGCGTAAGGCCAAGGATAATGAACAGCAGACCGAAGGGATATGCAATAAAAAATACATTTCTGTGATAATTACCCATAACGTCACTATAGGTCTCCCGATATTCTTGCTCCTCCTCCAGCCATTCTTGATAGTCTGCCCAATACTCTTGCTCCTCTGCGGTCCAATCCTGATCTTCGGGAGTTTTATCCGGATATACTGGCCAGACCCACCCCGCAGGAGGCCGGGGAGGCTCGAGTAGTTCAGATTGGGGTGCTTCGTAGAAAGCAGAAATACCAAAGGCTACCAGCATGGTTAAGAGGGCGCCCATGGCCAGTACATAGAAAACCTTTAGAACTGTCACCCTTCTACCACCTTGTTATTAATGTGGCTCAACGGTACCTCCCCACTTAAATTGTCAGCATTCACCGCATACCCGTGATTTTGGGCGGTTATGTGCACCCGGCCAGTAAATAGGTCGCGGACGGGGCGATAGCCCCCTCTATATCCAAATATTGTATTGAAGGTCTTGGCCACCAGATCACGACCGATAAGCTGTTTCCCCGCTCTAATACAATCAGTCTATCCTATAGTGATCTATTTCAGATATCTGCGTGGTATTCCTGGAGGCTTTTAACCTGGCCGTGTCCTTTTCGATAGGCGGCAATTCCTTTGGCGGCTGCAGTCGCCGCTACGGTGGTTGTGATATAGGGCACATTATATTTGATCGCGGCTTTTCGAATGTAGGAATCATCTTCAAAACTCAGCTTGCCGCTGGGAGTATTGATAACAAGTTGAATCTCCCCATTCTTTATGGCGTCAGTTATGCTAGGACGGCCTTCATGCTCCTTCAGAATCAGCTCGGAATCGATGCCATGCTCGGTGAGGAATTCGCGTGTTCCCTTTGTGGCTTTAAGGGTAAATCCGAGTGTGGAAAAATGCCGTGCAGCTTCTAGTCCACCAGCCCGGTCGAGTTCGGACACAGTAATGAGGACAGTGCCCTCCGAGGGCAACTGCTGCTTCGCAGCTTCCTGTGCTTTGTAGTAGGCAAGACCCGGGTTATCGGCTATACCCAGTACTTCTCCCGTTGAGCGCATTTCTGGGCCGAGAATTGGGTCAACCTCGGGGAACATATTGAAGGGGAAGACCGCCTCTTTGACGCCGAAATGAGGGACGGGCCTGCGCTGTAGGCCCAGGTCGGCTAGCTTTTTACCCAGCATTACCCGGGTGGCTATGCGTGCCATAGGGATATTGCACACCTTGCTTACCAGCGGTACAGTGCGGCTCGCCCGTGGGTTTGCCTCCAAAACGTACACAATGTCTTCATGAATGGCATACTGCATGTTCATCAATCCTACAACATTGAGTTCCACCGCAATCCTTCTGGTGTATTCCTCGATGGTATCTATATGTTTTTGAGGAATGCTTACCGGTGGGATTATGCATGCGGAGTCACCGGAGTGAATGCCGGCGAGTTCGATGTGCTCCATAACGGCTGGCACAAAGGCATCGGTCCCATCGGCTATTGCATCAGACTCGGCTTCTATGGCATCCTCCAGAAACTTGTCGATTAGAATCGGACGTTCGGGGGATATACCGACTGCCGCCTCAACATACTCTCGCAGCATTTCCTCATCACTAACTACCTCCATTGCGCGTCCACCGAGGACATAGGATGGGCGGACGATTAGGGGGTATCCGATATCTGCAGCGATTGCCGTAGCCTCCTCCAGGGTACTGGCCATACCTGATTCAGGTACGGGTATACCCAGTTGCTTCATAACTTTCCGGAATCGGTCTCGGTCCTCGGCAAGATCTATGGTATCAGGGCTGGTGCCGAGAATCTTGACCCCGGCAGCTTCAAGCTCTGCAGCGATGTTAAGGGGTGTTTGGCCTCCGAATTGGCATATAATGCCCTCAGGCTGCTCCTTCTCGTAGATAGACAGAACGTCCTCTACGGTCAAAGGTTCGAAGTACAACTTATTGGAAGTATCGTAGTCGGTGGATACGGTCTCGGGGTTGCAGTTTACCATAATTGACTCAAGCCCCTCATCGCGCAGGGCGAAGGCTGCGTGAACGCAACAGTAGTCGAATTCGATCCCCTGGCCGATCCGGTTGGGGCCGCCACCGAGAACCATAACCTTGCGCGCCTGGCTAACTCCCACCTTATCCGGTGCATTGTAGGTAGAGAAATAATATGCGGCATCCTCCACGCCGCTAACCGGCACCGGTTCCCATCCCTCAACAACACCGAGCGCGGTACGCTTAGCACGGATTTGAGCTTCGGGCACCTCGAGAATTTTGGACAGATATTTATCGGCAAAACCGTCCTTCTTGGCTTGCAGGATGAGGTTATCAGGTGGCAATTTGCCTTTGTGCTTCAGTAGCTGCTCCTCCAACTCCACTAACTCCTTCATCTGCTCGATGAACCAGGGCTTTATATAAGTGCGCTGATAAAGGTCGTTAATATCTGCCCCCTTGCGCAGGGCTTCATACATGATAAACTGCCGTTCACTGGACGGCTCGCGCAGCATATCCATCAGTTCTTCCAGTGACTTATTATGGAAGTCCTTGGCGAAGCCAAGCCCATAGCGGCCGTTTTCTAGCGAACGGATGGCCTTTTGGAAGGCTTCTTTGTAGGTTTTACCGATGCTCATGACCTCGCCTACCGCGCGCATCTGCGTACCCAGCCTGTCTTTCACTCCCTTGAACTTCTCAAAAGCCCATCGGGAAAATTTAACGACCACATAATCGCCGGAGGGCGTATACTTTTCTAATGTCCCGTCCCGCCAGTAGGGTATCTCGTCTAATGTGAGACCCCCTGCCAGCAAGGACGATACCAGTGCGATGGGGAATCCCGTTGCCTTGGATGCCAGAGCTGACGAACGCGAGGTGCGCGGGTTGATCTCAATCACCACTACACGACCGGTTTTGGGATCGTGGGCAAATTGAATATTGGTGCCCCCAATGACCTCGATGGCATCTACAATATCGTAGGAGTTTTTCTGAAGGCGTTCCTGCAGTTTCGTATCAATGGTCAACATGGGTGCTGTGCAGTAGGAATCCCCGGTGTGCACACCCATGGCGTCGACGTTCTCGATAAAACAGACGGTGATCTTCTGGCCCTTGGCGTCCCGCACTACTTCGAGCTCTAGCTCCTCCCATCCGAGGACTGATTCTTCTACCAGAACCTGCTTAGCCAGACTGGCAGCCAGACCTCGACTCCCGACCGTACGCAGCTCCTCCAGGTTGTAGACAAGACCTCCCCCGGTGCCGCCCATGGTGTAAGCGGGACGAAGCACTACCGGGAATCCAAGCTTTCCTGCAATTATTTCCATTTCCTCGACACTGTAAGCGATCTCGCTCTTGGGCATCTCGAGACCTATGCTCGTCATAGTCTCCTTGAAAATCTGGCGATCCTCGCCGCGCTCAATGGCGTCAATGTTCACACCAATTACCTTAACGCCATATTTTTCCAGCACGCCCGCCTTAGCCAGCTCCGAGGAGAGATTCAGTCCTGTCTGTCCTCCAAGGTTCGGGAGCAGGGCGTCGGGGCGTTCCTTCTCGATAATCTTGGTCATGGTATCGAGGTTGAGAGGTTCGATATAGGTTACGTCTGCCATACCGGGATCGGTCATGATCGTAGCGGGATTTGAATTGACGAGAACGATCTCATATCCCAGTTTTCTCAGCGCCTTGCAGGCCTGCGTGCCGGAATAGTCAAATTCGCACGCCTGACCAATGACGATGGGTCCGGAACCGATGATCATAACCTTATTAATATCAGTGCGCTTCGGCATATAAATCCCCTTCCTTGAAATGTCCTGATTTATTCATACCGTCTCAGCTAATCTACTGTTCTAGTTGAAACGGATTGCACTGTTACTATAGACTATCTCTCCACCAGCAATAACAGCCATCACCTTGCCCTTGAGCACAGAGCCAGCAAGCGGAGTATTTCTACCCTTTGAGACGAAGTTATCGGGGTCAACTACCCACTCCACATTTGGGTCGAATATGGTGACATCGGCCACAGTACCGGCCTCAAACGTACCCAGGTCAGCTCGCCTCAGGAAGGATGCCGGTTCGCGTGTAAGCTTTGCGATAAGTGTCATTAGATCGAGCTCTCCCCGATGTACCAACCCCATTAGACTGCCCAACGCTGTCTCAAATCCACTGATTCCAAATGGAGCCCCGGTGAACTCGTACATCTTATCCTCAATTGTGTGCGGGGCGTGGTCAGTGGCGATAGCATCTATCACCCCCTCTCTCAGACCTGCGATGAGTGCTTGAACATCCCTGTATGTCCTCAGCGGTGGATTCACTTTAGAGTTGGTGTCATAACCGGAGTGGCTCATAACCCGCTCCTCGGTAAGGGTCAGGTGGTGAGGCGTAACCTCGGCCGTGATGGGGATTCCCTCCTCTTTAGCGTGACGGATGAGCGCTGCTGAGCCGGCGGTGCTCACATGAGCGATGTGCAGCCTCCCTTCCGTTGCTCTTGCCAGCTCAATGTCTCTGGCAAGCATTCTCTCCTCAGCAGCAACTGGCATTCCTTTAAATCCCAGTCGGTTCGCCACCGCGCCCTCGTTCATCACTCCACCAGAGCTGAGGTTCAGGTCTTCACAGTGATTGATAACGGGGAGACCAGAGACTCTGCTAAATTCCAGAGCCTGTCGCATAAGAGAAGAGTCGGATACTGGATTACCATCGTCGCTAAAGGCTATAACGCCTGATGTGGAAAGCTCGCCGAGGTCGGCGAGCTCGCTTCCTGCTCTGCCTTTACTAACACACCCAATGGGCAAGACGCGAACTACTCCTTCGTTGGCGGCTACACTCATGATATACTCCACTGTATCCCCTGTATCTATAGGCGGGTTAGTGTTTGGCATGCAGCAAACTGTAGCAAACCCACCTCTAGCTGCCGCGCGGGTTCCTGTGGCTATCGTCTCCTTCTCCTCGAACCCGGGCTGTCTTAGATGGCAGTGAATGTCGATGAACCCGGGGCAGACCACCATCCCCTCAGCGTTAAGTACCTGATAAGGCTCAGAGGACATAGCATCCCTGTTATGACCTATCGATGCAATGCACCCTTCGGCAATAATGAGGTCGCCGATCATGTCCATTCCCTGGCTGGGGTCCATTATCCTTCCACCGATGATATGAAGTGGCGTTTCCATAACATTATTGCTTCTTGACAGATATATGGGCGTATTCGCTGGGCTTGTACCCCTCAGCCTGAGCTTCTTTTTCTGAATCAAAGATAATCAGATACTCCGATTTGATTCGTTCCAGAATGTAACTATCGGAGCTATAGTATCGTCTTTTCTCCAGAATCCCCGAATGCCATTTAGAACTGGCGATGTAGGGTGGCTGCGTTTCATGGTCGCAATAAATACATCTGAGAATCAAAGGTTTGTTCGCAACAATTTTGAACATGGGCTTAATGTACCTCATCTCAGTCTGTTGCGCGGACACGCATTTCTTATTTTTACAGGTGACCCCGGAATCGCGATCATAAACGGGATAGTCTATCTTCGGTGTAATGGTTAACCCTTTCTTCTCAGAAACACCTACTTGCTTCGCGCCCAGCAGGAGGGCGATGAGAGCCATTCTTATTGGCAATCCCCACGCCGCCTGTTTGAAATACATGCTTCTCGGGTCGGCATCGATCTCGTAGGCAAGCTCGTCGACGCGGGGCAATGGATGCATTACCAGTGTTCGCTTGAACTGCTTTCCTTTGAGGAGTTTTCTGTTCACTACCGGGTAACCCTTTTCTAATTCTGATCCTGTCACCGGGCTCTCAAGTCTTTCTTTCTGAAGCCTGGTGACATAAAGGGCGTCAATACCCTTCTCCAGCTCTATTTGAATGTTAACATCAGGTATATTTGTAAGTTGATGTGGCTCGCTCGGCGTTACATATATGGCGTCGAGGGGGAAAATATTCTCCTTTTCTGCCCCTTCTATGTTGTTAAATCTTTCCAGTATGCCCCCATAGTCTCTAATTAATTTCCTGGTAACATGCTCGGGCAGGCCGAGACCGGAACCGGGGCGAAAATGGATGGTTGCACCGAACCTGGCCAGCGCGTAGGCTAGAGAATGTATCGTTCGCCCATATTTCAAATCCCCCCACAGCGCAATCTTTAGTCCATCAAGAGTTTGCCTTTCTTTCTTGATGGTGTAGAGGTCGCACAGGGTCTGCGTGGGGTGTTCATGACCTCCATCGCCGGCATTTATTACAGGTACACCGGCGTAGTCAGCAACCACCTTGGCTGCCCCTTCCCATGGGTGCCTGATAACGATTATGTCGGCATAGCTTCCCACCACCCTTGCCATATCGGCAATGCTTTCGCCTTTTGCCAGAGAGGTATTCTGCATTTCTGCCACCGATATTACGCTGCCCCCCAGCCGGTGCATCGCTGCCTCGAACGACAACCGCGTCCTGGTGCTTGGCTCGAAAAACAGACTCGCCATGATCTTGCCCTGGCATAGGCTCGACTGTTCCATGATTGAATCAGACATTTCGTCTGCCAGTGAGAAAACTGACATGATTTCTTGGTTTAACAGGTCGTCTATGGTGACCAGGCTCCTATTTTCCATGCTCATTAGGAACTCCTCTGCAACATATTATCGCTATCTCTTGATGATTTGCGCTCGCTCATACCTTTTACTATAACCACTTCGTCTGTGCCATCAACCTCCTCCAGACGCACCTTGACCTGCTCATCTCTTGAAGTGGGCATATTCTTTCCCACGTAATCGGCGCGAATAGGGATCTCGCGATGGCCGCGGTCAA
>RCNB010002757.1_pt1 | contig 10672 bp, 2 predicted proteins | sample 2041321 | NCBI WGS metagenome assembly RCNB01 (sample SAMN09708232, study PRJNA481090) | Marine sediment metagenome, whole genome shotgun sequencing project.
ACCCTGATGGGATGTTTGGTAATATGGCAAAAGGACTTGGTAGTTCTGTAGGCGGTATGATTGGTGGTATTGGAGCTTTAGGTGGTGGTGGAGGAGGCGGTGCTGCTCCACAAGTAAGCATACCACAACTCGGACAACAACAAGTTCAACCAGCAGCTAATTTAGGAACAGACCCGTATGCAAATGGAGGAACTGCACCAATAGCACAACTACCTCAAACTCAAGGAAAGTATGCCTACGGTGGAGAACTATATGAGTTTGGTGGAGACCTAATGGGTCTTCCTGAGTATTCATTCGGAAGTTGGATGGGAGATAATGCAGGTGGAATCCTTCAAGGTGCAGGAGATGCTGTATCTGCGATTCCGGGAATTGGAGCAATCGCTGGTCCTATTTTGAATATGGCTGGTAAGATTACAGATTCACTTGTAGGAAAGAAACGAGCTGCTGATGCTGCTGAAGCTAAGAAGATTAAAGATCGTATAGACAATACTAAAGCAGGATTTCAACAACAAATAGCAAGTTCTGATCAACCTGAATATGCATCATTTGAATATGGTGGAGATTTGATGGCAGTAGAAAAAGGATTTCCCGGTCCTAATGAAACGCCTGTGATTAACAGTTATGACGGAAATTCTAATACTCATCGACAAGGAGTTGGTGGTGTTCCAGTAGATGCAAAAGGCAATCCTTCGGCAAGCTCAAAGCAGTCTGCGGTTGGTATGACTGAAAAAAATGAAGTCACTTGGAACGGATATGTATTTAGCGACAAGTTAACAACTTAAGTTATGGCAAAGAAAAGAACATATGCTCAGGAAGCTAAGAGTATAATGAACAAGTACAAGATTCGTCTTGGAGAAAAGTTCGACAAAGGAGATACTCTTTCGTTAGAAGCTATGAATCAAGAGCTTGGAGCGTTGAGGGAAAACCAAGAGCAGACCAGAGTTCAGGAACAGCAAGGTGTATTTGGTATATATGCTAGTGGTGGTACGATTGAGGATGTTCCTAAAAGATTGCGAGGTACACTTGCAAATATGCAGTTAGCAAGAAACACTCCTTTTATGGAGCAAATGATTCAAGGACAGAATATAAATCTTGAAGCAGGAATTAATGCTATCGGACAACCTTCAGTTTTTCCTCAAGGTGATGCACAAGCTTTTGATCGTAATCAAAATTTAGGTCAACAGGGTGTTGGTGGAAATCAAATTCCATTTCCTAGAAATAGAGATGCTCGTAAATTTGCTCGTCAAGCACCAAAAGTTGCTGACAGACTTGGTATACAACGATTTTCGGGCAGTGAACAACCTGTAAATCAGTTTGCTACAGGTGGTGATCTACTTCCTATGTTTGCAGGTCCGGGAGAAGACCCGAACTATATAGGGTTTGGTAATAACAGTAATTACAATTTTAACGATCCTTCAACTTATGGTGGTGGTGTCGAAGGTCCACTTGCTTCTTTAAATTACTTTGATCCTGCTACAGGATCACGATCATCTATTCCCGGTGCTCAACAAGAAGCAGGAGGTGGAGTAAGTTTTCAAAACAGAAATAAATTAGCTGCAAATAGAGATTTTACTGCTCTTGCAGCAGCTAACACAAGTCCTGTAAACTTGGATGCTAATGTACCTACGTCAATCGGAGGATTCCAACAAGCGCAAGCTCAGAATAACTTACAACAAGATTTTAATAATCCTGTAGCTCCTCAACAACAACAACAAGAGCAAGGTGGTGATCCTTTCCAATTTCGCGCTCCGTGGTGGGGAGCTGCTGCAACAGGACTTGGTTCTGTTCTTGGAAACCAACAACTTGATCTTTCTGAACATGAGATTACAGCTCAACAAGTTGCACCTAATCTTGTAGACTACTCTCGTGAACGTGAACAGTTTGGACGTGATAGAGACATTGGAAATCAAATGATTCGTAAAGGTGCAGCAGGATTTGGTTCAAGATCAAAACTAATGCAGAATCTTCAAGCTGGTGCTACAGGTACTCAACGAGTAGCAGGTAGACAGTTCAGTAAGAGTCTTCAAGGTGAGCAGAATCAAAATGCTCAAATTAAGAATCAAGCTAGTCAGTTCAATGCTCAACAGAGATCAATAACTGATCGTATTAATAATCAGTACGGTAGAGAGAATCAGCTTATTAATGCTAATCGTAGAACGAATCAAATTGCAGGAGTTACGGGTGCTGTTACAGGTTATGGAAGAGATTTGATGTCTGCTAATAGAGACACAGGTTATCTCCGTCTTGAGGAGGATGAGGAGTTTCCAATCATGCAACAGAATGATTCTCGACTTAAGCAAATTCTTGGTGTAAATGCAGACCCATATAAAAAATTCAGAGGTCCAAACAGGAAGATAAAGAAAATAAAAACTTGAAATTATGCCACTACAAAGATACGGTCAAGGTAGAGGTGGGTATCAATCTAACTTTCGATATGATAATAACCAACCTGCTGCATTTCAATATCAATCATTTTATGATCCAATTCCTGTAGACTCTCTTATAGCAAGCTCTCAACGATCTGCACAAGAGTATGATGTAGGTTATGCTGGTGCATTAGCTGCACAAGATGAGATGGCTCAGAGTCTTGTTGGTATGCAGGATATTGCTTCAAAGAATGAGATTCTCAACGAGAGTATTGGTGATATGAATACCACTGTCGAAGAGAAGTTCGGTGGAGATTGGGGTCGTGCATCAAAAGATATAGCAGCTCAGGTTACACAAGTTCGCTCTAATCCTTTCTGGAATACAGCAAAAGAAGCTGATAAACGTAGAGATGAAGCAAGGGAACTTAAGATCAAATATGGTGCTAACGCATTTATCTTCAATGATCCTACGACAAAAGGTGTCATGGGTGATGATGGAAAACTCAGAGGAGCTGAAGAATTTACTCCTGATATTCTTGAGAAAGGAGATTGGGGAAAGAGTGCAAGAGAATTAATGGCTGGTCTTAATCCGGATGCTAATCCGTGGGGTCTTACAAGAGATGAAATTGACACTTTTATCAATTATGGACAGATCGAAGAAGTAACCAGAGAAAAAATTGAGGGTTTTGCAAGTGATCCTGCTATTCAAGAAGCACTTCTTGCTAAACATTCTGAAATCAGAAGAGGGGTTAATGAGTTTGGTGATCAGCAAAAAGAGCAATTTGGACTTACAGGTAAGACTGCTAATGATGTAGCTTACGAACAGTTACTTGGTGCTGCTGCATCTGCTCAGTATAGACAAGTAGATATGAAAACAGTTCAGGATCAAGACCTTATCAAAAGTAGAGCTACTACAAGAACAGCTAATCCTCCTGTAACACCTACTACAAATCCTTCTAAGATTGTAGGTAATGTATGGGAAGGTCAACAGAAGCCAAGAGATGTTCATTTCAGTTCTGCTGAAACAACTAAAGGTCAAATTGCAACTGTTGAAGAAAGACTTGCTCGTGGTGAAAACCCTTCTATGGCATCTATGATGCCTATATTCAATCATTATGGTATTGGAATGGCTGGTCTTGATGCAGGAGTACTTGCAGCAAAAGGTATTGAAGGAATCCGAAAGGTGATTCGTAATTCTGCTGATGGTAATCCTATGACTAATCCATTATGGTTAATTGCAAATACTTCAAAATCAGTTAAAGAGTTTGCTGCAAGGGCAGCAGAGCAGAAAGACAAAGACTTTTTAACTGAGACTATCAAGATGTATCCTGAGTTAGGAGACTACACTCCTGAAGTAGCAATGCAGTTAGCGAACAGTGCAAATAAGAAGCTTGGTCAGAAATCAAATACAATGTATAATTATGGTATAGATTGGCAAGAAGCTGAAACTCAGAACTTTGTTTATGATTCAAAGACTAAAACTCCTGGTCGAATATTCGGTCAAGAGCTTTACATGGATGGTAGACTCATAAGTGGAGAGAGAAAAGAGGAATTGTTTTTCAAGGAACTGGATATGAAACCGGGAACTGAAGAGGCTGATGAAGCATTGCAAAAAGCAAGAGTTGCTGATATGGCTTATACCGGGAACACTCCGGGAGAATATATTATAAATGTTAAGGATAAAAAAGGAGTTAATCATACTGTCGAAATGTCTCCTAATAAAGAGGTTCAGGAATTAGCTACTCCATCTTGGGCGATAGCAGAATATATCAGAACTGGTGGACAAAGTAACCGTCTTCAAGATTATGAAGTTAGTAATACGGCTCCTCAACAAGATGAAGAAGGAAATTTAATCGTTCCTATTAGAGGTGCAGTAGAGATTGAAGGGAAACCATATATGGTATTTTATCAGGTAAGTAGTGAAATTGTTCCTAAAGAAAAAGGTAGTAGTGATGGAATACATCAACCTGATATTAAGCAGTTTGTAGTTCGTGAAGATGGAACAAGATTTGTCATTAACGAAGGTATGGAACTCAAAGATGTTATTGATTTTGATCAATCTCAGGTAGAAGAGTACTATACCACAATGAGAAATAAGAGACAGACGAAACAATAAAATAAGGTATCATTATGGGATTTCCACTAATACCACTAGGACCAAGTGAAATTGATCCTATCTCAGGAATAGATGAAAAAAGGAGTGATGCTGAAGTTTTCCCTGTCACTCCTATCGGACCAAGTACACCACAAGGACAAGAGTTCTACGGTGGTACAGATTTCGGAACAGGTAAATTTGATGAAGGTGTTCTGCCTTCAGAAATTTCTCGGATAAATCAAATTCGTGCTGATACACAGACCACAGGTGGAAAAGCTTTCAACTCTGTCATAGGAGGTATTGCTTCTGGTGTTCTTACTGCTATCGAAGATATTGGATATATCGCTGATGTAGGCAATAACATAATGCGTATTAGTGGATTTGAAGAAGTCGAATCTAATTGGCTTTCTAATCTGATGAAAAAGGGCAAGGAAGGACTTGAGAAAGGTATGCCTATCTATAGGCAACGTCCTGATGAAGTATTTGATTTTAGCGATCCCGGATTCTACTTTTCATCTCTCAAAGGTATCCTCGACAGTGCTATAGGATTTGCTATTCCGGGGATGGCTGCAAGTAAAGCCGTAGGAGCTGCTCAGAAGATTGCAAGAGGTAAAGCATACATGGATATGGTTAGAGCCTCTAAAGTTGGTCAGCAGCTCATTAACTCAGGTATGTCAGGGTATATCACCAACTTTGGTGAAGGTAAAATGATGGCTCTTGAACAGTTCGAGAACTCTTTAGCTCAAATGGAGGAAAACCTCTATGATAAGAATTACGAGCATTATACTGCACAAAATACTGATGGTCAATTCACTATCTCTCAGATAGAGAATTTTGCAGCAGAAGATACTAAGAAGCAACTTGACGGTGGTGAACGTAAGAAATATGAGTCTATAGCAGGAGAACAGGCAGATGCGTTTATGAATCGTAATAAACTGTTTGCTATTACTGATGCAGTTGGATTACATGGACTCTATAAAGGAAAAGGATTTACTCGTAACATTCTGAAAGAGAAGAGTTTCAAAGCAGGTGCAAAGAGATTTATAACTCCTTCTGCTGACAACCTTATTGTACAGGGTGGAAAAGAAGGACTTGAGGAGATTGGTCAGAATGTACTTCAAATGGAAGCTGAATTTCAAGCTGCTAAAGGAGCAGGTATTGATACAAGTGAAACTCCTGAAGACCTTGCTCAAAGAGCCTATAAGTTTGCTACTTCAGATAAAGCATTACTTGAAGGTATGATGGGAGTATTCGGTGGTGGACCTCAACGTATCTTTACCGAAGCTCTCACAGGTAATCTTAGCTTTTCTTCAAAAGATGATTACAAAAAACGTTATGCAGAACAGCAAGCTCAAATAGCAACCAACACTGAATTTCTAAACGGTAAACTCTCACAATATGCTCAGGGTCAAGTAGCTCGTGCAGCAGCAATCAATCGTGGGGAATCCGGTCTTAATGAATTTCTGAAGAGTGCTGAATATCTTACGCTTGTTACTGATAACTTTCAAAGAGGAACTACCGCAGACCTCGAACGTCAACTTCAAGATATAGCAGGTCTAAGTGCTGAACAAGCTGAGACAAATGGTTTTGATGAGGATTATAAGAAACAAGCTCAGGATCAACTTGCACTTCTCAAGGACATGGAGAAGGATTATCTGAAGTTCAGCAGGTATGAAAATCAAACAGATGTGTTCCACAATCGTCGGACACGTAAGCTTTTTCAAGGTGAACAGGAAAGGGTTCAGGAAGAATTGAATGATATTGATCTTGAGTTAGAAACACAGATAACTCCTGATCCTGAACTACAGGATAGAAGGAAAAGTAAAGCTGCTCAGTTAGTTGACATCAATGAGCATCTACGTGAACTTGATGCTGGTTATAAAAAACTTACTTCTTTTGAGACTCAAGATCAAGTTAGAGATGAACTTAAGCGCAACAAGAAAAAACTTGAGAAAAAAATAAAGGACGATCAAGCTGAGTCTGAGAAAGCTGCTGAAGAAGAAAAAGCTAACAAAAGAAAAGAGAAAGCCAATAAGAAAGCTTCTACAAAAGAAAAAGCTTCTACAAAGGAAGAAGCTGCTGATCAAGAAGTTGGTGTAGAGGATGCTGTTGAACAGGAAGAAGATCGTATCATACATCCTTATGATATGACTGACGACTCTCCTGTTGATGCAAATGATATACCTGCTGATCAGGTTGATAAAGCTACACAAGTAGATGATTCTACACGAGTCTTCAATTCACTCTCAGATGAACTGATAGATGATCTTGCAAAGGAAATCGAAGATAATCTTGAAAGTGATGCTCTTACTGAAGGTGAAGGATTATCTACTGCTCAAAGAAGGTTAGGTCTCCTTGAGAATATGATGGACGCTCTGGAAGTCATGAATGGTGAGCAACCTACATTCAACGATCTAGTCGATGCTCTAACAAATAGAATTGGAGAGAAGAATATCGAACCTCTTTTTGGTCTGCTTGAATCTATTTATAAGCAGTTTAATCTTGATTACGTTCCGACTAATGATTTTAAGACATTCCGTAAGCTTACCCCTGACGAGCAAAGGGAGAGGGATAGTGGTCGTAAGATAGCTGATCAAGACCTTAAAGGAATTTACACATCTAAAACTGAACAAGAAGTTGAAGATGCTCTACAAAGAGCAGCTAGTGTTGTTAGAAAAAAAGATATTCCCGGTGATCCTACTGAGAAGTTATCTACCAGTGATCTGACCAGAGTAGAATCCGGAGCAGGTATTCTTGCTTATCTATCAAGGTCTTACCGACAAACGATTGGAAGAGGGAAAGTTAAACGATCAGAGATAACTAACGCTTTGAATGAGGAGATGCATAAAGAACTTCTCAATCCAAATCTATATGATGAAGGTACTCCTATCACTCTTAGAGTTGACAACATACCTAGTACTCCTGCTTATGCAGAAGGAGACTTTACTAACACTAAAACTACTTGGGGAGAGAAGCAAGCTATTTGGGAGGATTTGGTCAAAGAAGGTACAATGACTGAAGCTGAACGTGATCAGAGATTTATAGAGCAAGTTCCTATCGGAGTCTACAATTCAGAAGATGAGTTGATTGGACATCTCCATGAAACAGAGTGGATTAACGAGACTAGTATTTTTGGTGACGTTGAGAAAGACAAGGAGTTTAGCAGAGATATTCGTAGAGGAATTAACGAACTTGAAGAGTTCAAGACTACTATTACAAACAAGTCTTCAGGGTATCTTTTCAAAATAAGAGAAGGAAAAATAGATGTAAGCGAAGCGTTTCCTTCTGAAGACCTTGTATTTACTGTAGGGAGAAAAGGAGATTTCAGAACTTCACGTACAGAAATACATGATGGTAATGAACGTCTGAATCAAGATGCTGCAAAAAATGGTATTACCTATGTTCATATTCCTATCGGAGATCAGGAATTAGCATTACCGTTATCACAAAAGAAACTTAGTGATAATGAGGAGGTTATCAATACGATAATGACTGTTCTTGATATTTTTTATAATCGTCGTACTGATGATCAAGCTGAGAAAGTTAAGGCTGCGATTTTGAAAGATATGGAGATGAACATCGACAATCCTGTTGGTTTCACTGATTTTATCGAAACTTTTGTAAATAATTTCAATATTGGAAAAACAAGAGGTGGTCTGAAAAAGTATCTGGAAAGTCCTGACTTTGAAGAGTATGGTAATGATGCGTTTATCAATATGAATCGAGGTGGTAATAGAGCTGAAGATGATGTAAAGTTTGAAATATGTCGTGGACTTGGAGTTGGATATGGTGGAATTTCAAGAGCTGGACGTGCAACTAAAGATGATAAAGCTGTAGCTGAACTCTTCTCTCGTATTCGTGGAGAGCTTAGAAGAGTATATAGTCATACAAGTCTTGATCATCTTAGTAAAGGTGAAAACATAGTTCTCATAGATGCTAAAGGAGAACCGCTTCCTATGTCTTATAGGAATTATATGAAGAGTATGACTCAGACTCACTTCAAGTCTCACAATATTGGAACTGAAGAGGAGCCGAATTACGTATATACTATTCAACCTGTTATTGATATGGACTTCTCTCAATTTCAGAAATTTGAAGTTGAGAAGACTACTGATGATTTTAAAGCACTTCTCAAAGAATACAGTGATCCTGCTACTTCAGAGGAACGTAAAGCTGAACTCTATCCTACTATCATGGAAGGATATTACGGTGAAGAAGGTAAGGGAATGATTACTGAGGAGGAGCAACGTGAACTGACTCAGGAGAAAAAGAAGGTTGCTGGTTTTGATCCTATTACAGGTGATATAGTAGAAAAAACTCCTGAGGAAGCTTTAAATGTAGAAGCTACTCCTGAAGAGAAAGTTCAAGCAAGGTGGGAACAAGCTGAACAAGACTACCTTAGAGAACAAGTTCCTCCGGGAACTACCCGTGAAGAACTTTCAAAAAGTAAGCAAGTAGAGATCAACGCAGGTCTCAAAGAAATTGGAGATCAGTATCAAGCTGAACTCGATGGCATAACAGCAGCTCGTACAGCAGAAAAACCTGTAGTTCCCAAAGGTAGAAAACCTTACACAAGAGGAATGGGTCGAAATGCTGATCTTGAATCTAATATCGCTGCTCCTTTACTTGAGAGTCAAGTAAAAGATATTAAGGATAAAGCTGAAGTAGTATTTATTGACGAAGAGAATAAAAAAAGAGGAGTAAGAGGTGTTGTTATATCTAATATGACTGCTGTAAACGAGACTGCTACAAAGCAGCAAGCGATTACTAGTTTCATGACATCTGAGATTGTAAATCAGCTATTTCTAACCAAGAGAGTTCAAGCTTCTGATATTTATTCTAAGTTGAAAAAGGAGTTTGAAGGTAATCTTGAACAGGCTAAAGAGCAGCTTCCATTATCACAAGAAGCTAATAATCAAGAACTTATAGCTGATGATATTTGGATGATTAATGAGATGGAGCTGATTCTTAGTAATTGGGATAAGCTAGTTTCCCTTACAGAAGAACAGGTAAAGAAAATTGATGGTGTTACACGAACTGAAGTTGATCCTGAGAATGAGAATTTAACTCCGGAACAGAAAGAATCTCAAGCTGAAAATGCTAACTGGTCCGATCTAAGTGTATTCACACTGAATCCTTCTGATGGACTTGCTCCTCAGATTAAATATTTCCTTTCAGGTATTGGACAATGGACAGTAAATACTGAGGGTAAGATAGTTCCTGATAATAACTACTTGAATATGCAGAAGACTATGGCATTTCAGGACTTGTATAATACTCTCCAAAAGCTTACACCTAATCTTCCTCCTGATTACGATGCTATCATTAAGGTTCTTAAAGATATTAACGATGATCCTGATCAGAGAAAGGTATATCCTTTCATGAATGAACTACTTGAAAAGCTGAATGGAGCTTCTCAACAGGTTAAGAATCAGTTTGTAAGTGGTATGACTAACCATGATGTGAATATGAAGTTCATCATGTTTTCTCAGAATAAAAAGACAGGTTCAACCGAACTTGTTGAGTATAGTTCTAATTCAAATGCAATAGCACAAGTTGTTCAAGATCAATGGTTTGTGAATCTAATAACTGAAACTGCTCAACCTTTATTGGAAGATACTTCAGTCTATGTTATTCCTGAGAAAACAAGAAATCAACTTGTCGAAGATTATGATAAGTGGGTTAAAGAGAACAAGTTTCCAGCAAATGAACTTCGTCAATGGTTACAACAACTTGGTATTGTTATGACTGACCAGACATTCAGAGATTTACAGAATGGACAAATCTGGTATGCAGGTGAACAAATGAGTCTACGTGATCAAGTTACTGATCCAAATGGATTATTTTATGTACTTGCGAATAATGTACGAACTCGTGGCGATGTATCATTGGTGTCAGGGGATCGTCCGACTGATGAGAGTGTAGTGAGAAATCTTGCTAAACAAGAAGCTAAGTATGCTCTCTATTCATTTAGTAATTCTCACCGTACAGGTAATAAGACAGTCTATTCATTCAGTCAGAATAAGTTCCTTGTAAACCGTGTGAGACAACTTACCACCTTTGTTGATGGTAAGAGTACTGTACTTGAAGAACTCTCGAATTTGACCTTTAATAGTCAATCTGCATGTTTGGATTCACCCGGTCCATTAACGATACAACCCATAACGGCTACATTCAGGGCTTCAACACCGGGATATTTATTCTTCCATTC
>RCNB010003039.1_pt1 | contig 10667 bp, 10 predicted proteins | sample 2041321 | NCBI WGS metagenome assembly RCNB01 (sample SAMN09708232, study PRJNA481090) | Marine sediment metagenome, whole genome shotgun sequencing project.
GCCGACCGCATCGGCACAAGCAACTCGGTCGAACTCGTGACGGGTGGAACAGCCGAAGGCGGATATTGACCGCGAACGTCCGGTATACCCCAAGGCTCTCTGTGCTGGTGCTCGTGACGGGGTGACGTTGAGCCCAGAGAGAGGCCCATTACGCCCAGTTCACGTTCGATACCGGCGTCCAGGTCTGCTTCTGCAACCCGAAATCGCCGTGGCAGCGCGGGAGCAACGAGACCACCAACGGACTGCTCCGCCAGTACTTCCCGAAAGGCGCCGACCTCTCCATCCATACCCAGGCCGATCTTGATGCCTCAGCCCACTCCTTCAACGGCCGACCTCGACAAACCCTGGAATGGATGACACCATCAGAGAAGCTCGCCGAAGCGCTGCAATTACCCCTTGACTCGACAGCCGATATGGGCGGGTGTGCGAGCTGGTTGACGGGGTCGTTGGCCTTTGTGGCACTGCGTTGGAGGCAGTGGAAGGTGCCGCCAATGCAAGACAGGCGTGGAGCGAGTCCCCCGGTTGGCTCGGGCAACGTTCCGGGGAACCCACTCCGGTCGTACCGGATGTCGATGCTGGCCCATGGATTCGTTGATCGTTTGAACGGCACTGACTTCGAGATCGACGACTCCGGGCCACTCAGCTTTTCGGTAGTCCTTATCGGGAACCAGACGGCACCAAGAGCGGCCGGCATTGCGGCATTTGTCTTGATCATCGCGGTTGTGATAGCGATCGTCGCCTTCGCCTGATCAATCGCTGCAATACCCGTCGGGGCCGCCTACCCGACAGCACCTTGACCTAAGAGCATCATTGTGCGTGGTTCCGGACCGGGAGAAGTCGGCAGGTATTCGCGACGCGACATCCGCGACTGTCACGCGGTGCCCTTGACCGCCCAGGCGCGTGCCGTGAGATTGATCGACCCGTCGGAAGAGACTGGAAGCTCGTTCTTCAGACGGGACTTGAGGCGCCGGCGATCCCGCTTGGTGAGCGATCCGACGTAGGCAGGCGCCGGGCCCTGGTCTCCCAGCATCGGCTGCCAGTACTGGTCGAAGCTCGGGACACGGTGGGAATCTCCAACGCCGTTGTCTCGACGTCGATCAGATCCGCAGAGGTGAACACGGTGGTGAGTTGTTCGGGGTGGCAGAGCGGGAAGCGAGTGGCTTCGTCGAGGTGAGCGATGGCCGGATTGAGTGTCACCGCCGCATCCCAGAAGTGCCGGATCATCTCCATGCCTCCGGCGTAGTCCCACACGTAGGCAGCGACGGTGCCACCGGCGATCGTGATGCGTCCCATTTCCCGAACCGCCGTCTCCGGCTCGGGGAAGAAGGTGAGTGCGATGCCGCTCGCGGCGACGTCGAAGACGTTGCTCTCGAACGGGAGAGATTGCGCGTCGCCGATGCGCAGGTCCGGATCGCCGTCGAGTCTGAGCCGCGCCGCCTCGATGAAGCCCGCGGAGGGGTCGATGCCGGCGAGCTTGGTTGGGGCCGTCTCTGCGGCGATCGTGGCGGTCAACGCACCCGGGCCGCAGCCGACGTCGACCCATTTGGAGCGCGTAGGCAGGCCGAGCCAGTCGAGGAACTCTGGAGCGATCGGCTCGCTCCAACGGCCCATGTAGTCGTCGTAGCGGTCGCTCTCATCCCATGTGTCCATCAGGCGAGTTCATCCGGCGGCTGTCGCGCCTGACGATGGCTTCTTGAGCCTCTCTTGCCTGTGGCTGCGCGGGGATCCTCAGAGCGGAGCGATCATGGTCTCCCACCATGACCGGAGTCGGGCAGCATGATGGCCGCGATGGGCGTGATGGTGAACATGGGCGTTGGATCTACTGCAGATATGGCATGCCGGATTCCCCATGCTCCCGACTGCCGCCGGCGGGAGAGGGAGATCTAGTCGCGGTAGTTGACGAACTGGAGCGGCACGCGGAAGTCGAGCGCTTTGACCTCGGCGATCACGGTCTGGAGGTCGTCTCGTTTCTTCGCCTGCACGCGCAGCTGGTCACCCTGAATCTGGGCCTGTGCCTTCAGCTTCATGTCCCGGATCTTCTTCGAGAGTTCCTTCGCGTCGTCCTGGGCGATGCCCTGGTTGAGCGCGAAATCGGCCCGGGCCCGAGCACCGCCGACTGGCTTGATGTCCCCGCCCGATATCGACTTGAGCGACACCTTGCGTTTGACGAGCTTGCCCTTGAGGACATCGATAGCGGCTTCGACACGATGATCGGAGGCCGACTCGACGGAGATGCCCTCGTCGCTGAGTTCGATCTTGGTATCGGTGCCCTTGAAGTCGTAGCGGTTGACGACCTCCCGCATCGACTGATCGACGGCATTGCGGACTTCCTGCATGTCGACCTGTGAGACGATATCGAATGACGGCATGGTTTTCTCCTATCCCGAGAACGGTGCGCCGGATGGTCCACGACGCACGACGGCCGACCAGACCGTCTCATAGTGGTCCCGATCGTACGGGTCAATGTGCGGAAGTACGAACTCTTCCCATGCCCTGCGCAGCGGATCCTCTTCCGCTCCATACATGTCGAGGCCCGCAGGCATCCGATCGAGCACGGTGCGAAGACTCATCGGTGTCTCGACACGCGTCCTGGCGTCGCCGGCGACGAAGGACTCGTTGATCTCGACGGCCAGCTTCGCGATGAACTCGACAAGATCGCTCCGCATCGTCGGATGGCGACGCTCGATCATCGCGTGCAACTCGTCCTCAGACGGGAACTCCTTCTCCCAGATGATCCAACGATCGGAGAACGCCTTGTTGAGCGTCTGCGTCCCGGCGTAGTCGCGGAGATCGGTCGGGTTGAGCGTTCCGAATATCCGGACGTCACTGCGCAGGCGAACCATCTCGCCGGTTGGTAGCTCCAGAGCCCGGTGCCGGTCGAGTAGACCGTGGAGAGCGAAGAGCGTCTCGGCTCCCGCGGCGTTCAGCTCGGAGAGGTTCACGAGCGATGGGCCCCGCAAGGCCCGGGTGATGTCGCCATCCTCCCAGCGGCTCTCGGTCCCGCCCTTTCCGTCGCCATGGAGTTTCACTGATCCGATGAGAGTGATGTCGCGGACCTCACCCGTGAGGGGGATCCGGTAGTAGGGGAGAGCGAGGATGGCAGCGAATTGCTCGAGATCGTGGTCCTTCCCGGTCCCCATGTGGCCGCGCAGAGCGAGGTGAAGGGGGATGCCGGTGAAGCGCCGTTCGCGAACCTGTTCGAGTGCCGCGAGGCGATAGAGCATGCCGAGATCCACGTAGTACGGATCGGCTTCCGGAATGTGGTCGCGGCGGACCGCTGCATCTGGAAGGTCCTTCGGGATCGAGGCCTTCTCGAGAGTGATAGCTGATCCGATTCCCAGCGGGTCCTTGAAGGTGACGGTGTCTGCCATGAGTGTTCCTCAGTTCGTGCTTTGTGTGATCTTCTCGGTGGCATGGGTCCACCACGTGTCTCCACCCCCGTCGGCGATGGATCGGAGCAACGCCGATCGGACGCCGTCGACCATCGCAGGTGCAAGCGTCTCTGGCTTCTCGACGACCTGGTTGCGGGCGTAAGCGGCCTGGACGGTCTCGTCGCCGATTCCGATGCCGAGCACCATGGTCCCGCCTCGTTCGATCGACGCGGACGTTTCGGCGAGCGCCTCAACTGATCCGCGGGTCATACCGTCGGCGAGGACGACGATGATGCGGTGTGAGACATTGCGGGCAGAGAGCCTCTCGGCGGCGTGGGCGAGATTGAACTCGTCGACGTTGGCCGCTTTGTCGAACATCGATATCGGGGGAGCGACGTCAGGATCCTTCCGGGTCTCTTTGGCGGCTTCCTGCGGCGCGGCGGCCATCCAGAACAGTCCGGCGAGCTCATCCTCCGCAGCGCGCCAGCGTGATGCGAACGACTTGACGACGTAGTGATTCACCGTGCGGGTGAGTCTCTCGGCTGAACCGCCTTGTGTGCGTCGGAGCGCGCCGGTGGCACGAGCCCGCCGTTCGGTGAAAGAGCGCTCTGTGTCGCCGGCGGCGGCAACGAATCCTCTGTTGAAGATGGAGACTTCAAACTCGATCTGGAGCTCGTCTGCGAGCCGGGCGAGTGTCCACGCACCGAGGGTTGCGGCCGCCAGGGCCCATGGCCGCTTCCTTCCGCCGCGCACTTCTCGGGGCTGGAGCATCGACGCTGAGCCGTCCACGAGCAGGCTCACACCATATGAGCGACGGTTCGGGAGGTCGCGCCGCTCGAACATTCGCTCGTACAGGCCTGCACCGAGAAGGAGTGGTGCGTAGGGGGAGAGGTCGCCTGCGTCGAAACCGGTGCGGAGACCACGCCGCTGGTTCGCAAGGAAGAGCGGATAGAGCTCCCCGGAGACCCTCCGTTGAGCAACGCCCCACTCCTGGGCAGCGACCTCGAACAGGTCACGGCCCTGGGGAGCGAATCGTCGGAACTCGACGGGGAAGTCGCTGACGACGAGTTTCCCCGCCTGGCCTGTCGGCAGGTAGACCGTCGGTGCAGTCGACACTTTCATCAACTGGTCGGTCGCCGGATCGCCTGCCTGGTCGGCTTCACCATGTCGTCCTTCTTCTGCGGAGACCGTCTGTGCCGCCTGACGGGTCTCCTCGTAGCCGTCGCGATCGGCCAGGGGAGGTGTGACGATCCGTACAGCGTCGACGCTCTCGGCGATGGCCATCTGGTCTGCAGCCATCTCTGTCTTGCGTCCGACCGAGGCGTCGGTTGTGGCCCCTTCGGTGAGGAGACCGTGCATGCGGGCGACTTCGATCAGTTGCAGTGCCACGCCGCCGACAGCCCAGGGATCGTCCATCTCGGGAATCAACTCGAGGAACGGCATGGCGTCGTCGAGGGCGATCGCGACATGCGGATCAACGCGGCGCTGGAGATCGTTGCGTTCGAAGTAGCCGCCGACGATCAGGAAGCAGGCGAGAGCGAACTGGCCGAGCGGTCTGGCATTGGCCGATGCTCCTGGAACGGCGGCGCGGTAGAGATCGGAGAGCACAGACCGGGCACCGGGGAACGGCGCGAGATGGCGTAGTTCCTGTCGGGCGTCTTCGATGGACAGGAACATCGCCTCGGCAGCCGGCCCGGCGACCGTGTGGAGCGCGTCGAGGAGGGTGACAGCCCCGCTCGCTTGTTTGGATTCCATCTCGGGTTCGAACAGATCATCGAGCGGGTGGGGGGTGTCGTCGTCGACAATGTCGGCCTCGGGTTCGATCCAGTCGTAGGAGGTCATCTCGGCCAGGGGAGGAGCTTCGGCGCCGTCATCTTCGAGGGAGCGTCGGTGAGCGAGCCACGACTCGGGGATGGGACGTTCATCTTCGAGATCGGTCGCGATGAGGTGGATCGCCTCATGGAGCGCCGAGGTCAGGGCGACCTCGGTTGGAGTGACCGGAGCGCTCCTGGAGTATGCAGCCTGGAAGACACCCGGATTGATGACGATCTCATCCTTCGATGCGGATGCCTTGGAACCGAGCCGAACACGCAGTTCGTCGTTCCCGGCGATGGTGCGGGCGAATCGCGTTACCGCTGGGGCGACCCGCTGATAGCGCGCGACGACGGCTTCGATCACCCGGTCTTCAGGCGGAAGGATCTCCTCCAGAAATGTTTCGTTGTGCGCGCGCATGAACTCGTGAGGATACGTTGCTTGTCAAACCTGTTTCGGGAAACGTCCCGGCTGTTCGTGTTCAGGCTCTGAATCCGCTGGCGGCGAATACTCGGTGCAGCACCGAGAGCTCGCCCGGAATCTCGCGGGCAAGCATCTCTACGAGTGCGGTGCCGAATCTCTCGACCTGTTCGGGACCAAGAGATGACCCAACTCCGCCACAGGTGCGCATCCGGCCCCGCCAGCCGTCGTGGCTGAACGGCACGTCGACGATGTAGCTGAAACTCTCGGGGAAGCCGGGACGATGCTGCTCATAGTCAGCGGCCGTACGGCCGAAGTTGATTGCTCGGGCCTCGCGGTCTTCGAATCCAGCGCCTTCGATCATCAGTGAAACCTAACTCCCCATACCGAGCCCGGACCAGTCCAGTATCCGGCTGGGTGCATCGCTCTGTGACGATGTGTTGGTGCAGTTCGTCTCTGTCGTCATCAGTGGCTGTACCGTTGGGTCGTGGACGACTTGAAGATCTCCGATGTGATCACGATCCCCGCAGGCGAGTTGGGTTGGACCTTCTCGCCGGCGGGCGGTCCCGGTGGGCAACACGCCAACCGCTCGTCGACGCGTGCCGAACTGCGCTTCGACGTTGGCAGCTCTGGCGCATTCGACGACGAGACACGCGACCGACTCCTGGATCGTCTGGCTACCGATGGGACGGTCACCGTCATCGTTGATGAGACACGATCGCAGTGGAGGAATCGCCAGATTGCTCGCCAGCGGCTTGCCGATCGATTGAAGGACGTTCTGAAGTCCGACCCTCCGGAGCGGCGGCCGACAAAGCCGAGTCGAGCAGCTCGGCGCCGACGGGCCGATGAGAAGAAGGCCCGATCACACACGAAGTCGCTCCGCAGATCGCCCGGTTCCGAGGACTGATTCCATGGCCGTGATCCCGTTCTACGGTGCCGACCATCCTGAACTGTTCGCGATCGAGAGGGCGGCGATGGACCGCCCCGGTCTGGTCATCGATCGCCTGAATGCGCTCCTTCCGCCCGGAGTAGTGCTCGACATCGGGGCGGGAGATGGCTTCACGGCCGAGCGATTGGCGAACCAGAATCGGAGCATCATTGCCGTCGAGCCGGCAGCCGGCATGATCGACAGGACCGGCTCATTGGAATGGGTGCAAGCGGACGCAGAGGCGCTTCCGTTTCGCGACGGCGCTGTGGACAGTGCATATGCCACCTGGGCGTACTTCTTCTCCCGCGGGTTCGATCCGACCCCCGGAATACGGGAGATCCACCGAACGGTGACGGAAGGGGGACCGTTGGTGATCGCCGAGAACCTCGGAGGAGACGACTTCTGCGCCCTGGCACCGTCCGACATCACAGGCGATGCCTCGTTCTGGGCGAAGGAGGGCTTCTCTCTCGAGATCGTCGAGACTGTGTTCTCATTCGAGACGACAGAAGATGCCCGACGCCTGCTGACGTTCTACTTCGGTGACGTCGGATCGGCGCCGCCGAAGCGGCTGACCTACCGCGTCGGATTGTTCATTGGGGCGAGCCGCGGACCGGGCTGAGTCAGCCCGTACCTCGACACACCGTCTTCAAAGGCGTGCCCCGCCAACGCGATCCGTCTTGTTGGGGAGGGCCGGTCGACGGGGCACGCACACCCGTGGATTGGATCATCCCCAGGAGCGTGTCCATGGGCTCATGATGAGTGATAGGACTCGACAAGTGAAGAGTGGTTCTGAGTGCCGTGTGTGAACTAGTCCTTCGGTGGCCAGGAGACTGCACTCCACGGGTCATGGGGCCCTGGTGAGGCCGAGGGCGAAGAGCCCTGCTTCGTTCGTGTTGCTGTCGGATCGGTAGAACATCGCCAGGTCTGCTTGACCATCGTTGTCGGCCGGTCGTTCGAATCGGAGTCGAACTTGCACAGTGTCTCGTCCGTCGGCGACGGCATCCTGAACAGCGGCTGTGACATCGCACTCGACGGAGGAATCGCCGACGACACGACACGCGACCGCGGCTCCGGAAGCGACCAAGTCGAACAGCGCCGGACCGAATGCTTCATATACGACCGGCTCAGCGAGCAGTGCGCCGAGATCGTCGAACGGGGTGCCCGCCGTCGTGAGCACATTGGATGTGAGCAACGCCCGGTCGACCTCGACATCGTGGGGGAGAGCAAACGTCAAGTACGTCTGGACACCCTCACCTTCGGGGAACGACGGGTTCAGGTTGTCACCAACGAAGAGACCTGTACCCGAACCGGCGAAACCCGTCGGCGTGTGGCCTTCCATGTCTCCGCCATCGTTCCCAATGGAGACGCCTGGATCAGCTGCTGGGGAACCGGCGGTCGTCTCAGCCGTCACGTCGGTGCACGCGGCCGCGGCCAAGGCGAGGACCACGATCACCCGGGCTCTAGCGAACACCATCGAGGATCCCTATCGCTGCGTAGCGAGTGACAGCAGCTTCCCAGTCCGTCAGAGTGATTCCGTCGGTGCCGGAGAACATCAATCGATCCGGATCGTCGAGGACATGGTGCAATCCGAGGATGTGGCCGATCTCGTGGCTGCTCACTCGTTCGTCAGGTACCGACGGTGCATCTGTGACGAAGAACAGGTGGGTTCCGGAGGGGGTCATGCCGTTGGCCGTGCCGATACTGGCAGCGTAGAAACCGTTGATCGTCGCGACTTTGGGGATCGCCATGGCGCCGCTCCGCGCCGCTGCGAGGAAGCTCGACGTGTCGCCGTTGCCCAGGTCGACGAGGATATCTCGCGGCGCTTCGATGCGGGAGACGGTCGAGATGGCGAGTTCGATGCCTGCTTGTTCCCAGATCTCCTGCATCTGCTGTGCGATCTTGTCGACATCGGCCACGCTCCTCTCAGATGAGAGCGGAGAAGTGGATCCGCTGTCTGCATCATCGACGATGTAGAGCGACATCGAGAGGCGAATGGGTTCTTCTGGGATCGAGTCGGCCGGCGGCGCGGCAGGAGCATCGGTCGACGTGCACGCGGCGGCGAGGAGAAGGAGTGGCACAAGAAGTCGCACACACCTGGAACACGAGACGGCGTCATCGGATTCCGCCTTCAATCGATTCGAGGCTGTTCACTCGTACGATTCTCTGGCGATGGTGCGATGAGCGGTAGGCTCCCGCCTCCATGAGACGGAACCTTCACTGCATGCTGAACGGTGAGCCCGCATGACGACCCTGCTCGCTCGATTCCGTGCTGCGCGTGTTCGCGACAGCAAGGGTGGCCTCGGGACCTTCATCGGTGTGTTCACGCCATCGATCCTGACGATCCTCGGCGTGATCCTTTTCCTCCGCACCGGCTGGGTCGTAGGGAACGTCGGTCTCGTCGGTGCGCTCGCCGTCATCATCCTTGCGAACCTCATCACGCTGGCAACGGCGCTCTCCGTGTCGTCAGTTGCGACCAACATGGAGGTCGGTCCCGGCGGCGCCTACTACATCATCTCTCGCAGCCTCGGCGTGGAAATCGGAGCTGCCATCGGACTGCCCCTGTTCCTCGCTCAAGCGTTCTCGATCACGCTTTACGCATACGGTCTCGCCGAGTCGCTCCAATACGTCTGGCCCGACCTTCCCCAGATGCCGGTTGCGGCCGTGACGGTGCTGCTGGTGGCGCTGCTCGCGGCGCGAGGCGCGGGAGTCGCTCTGAACCTGCAGCTTCCAATCATGGCGGCGATCGTCCTGTCGATCCTGGTGTTCTTCTTCGGTGTGGCCCGGTCGATGCCACAGAGCGTCGACCTGTTCGGTCGTATCGCCGACCCGGCAGGATTCTGGACGGTGTTCGCCGTGTTCTTCCCCGCAGTGACCGGGATCATGGCCGGCATCTCGCTCTCCGGTGACCTGAAGAACCCGACACGGTCCATTCCGCGAGGGACGATTGTCGCCGTCATCGTTGGGTTCGTCGTCTACATTGCGGTGGCAATCGCCCTGGCCCTCGCCGCTTCTCCCAGGGAGCTCGTCGCAGACCCCCTCATCTGGTTCACGATCGCAGGTGGAGTCGCCTTCCTGATCTTCCCCGGACTCTGGGGAGCGATATTTTCGTCTGCGGTCGGGAGCGTGCTTGGAGCGCCCAGGACGCTTGAAGCCCTCGTTCTCGATCGGATTCTCCCCGTCCGATTCGCAGCCAGGATCGGGAGGATCGAGGGCCCAGGCGTTCCACTCCTGATCACCACCGCCATTGCCTTCGCTGCGGTCGGACTCGGTGGCCTCAACGCCGTCGCTCCGATCCTGACGATGTTCTTTCTCACGACCTACGGGATGGTCAACCTTGTTGCCGGTCTCGAGCGATTGAGCGGCGATCCGTCGTTCCGGCCAACGATGAAGGTGCATTGGATCGTGTCCCTGGGTGGTGCGGGCGCGTGCTTCTGGGTGATGTTCTTGATCAACCCGTTGGTTGCCGCCATCGCACTGCTCGTCGAACTCGGGATCTATCTCCTCGTTCGAAGGCGCGCCCTCACTGCCCGATGGGGAGATGCCCGTCGCAGCGCTCTCTCGTGTCGCTGATCCGGTCCACCGTGCTGCAGTTGCGGCGTCTGCCGGAGGAGCCGAGGAATTGGCGGCCGAACATCCTCATGTTCACGACGGATCCCGATCGGGACCACGCGACTGCCCGGTTCGCTAACTGGCTCGTCCAGGACCGCGGCATCTTCACGGTGAGCCAACTGGTCGAAGGTTCGATCGCCGATCACGTCGCCGATCTGCCGAACACCGTCGGTGATCTCAACCGGTCGCTCGAAAGGTCCGGACTCACCGGCTTCGGCGAGGTGGAGATTGTTCCCGATCTCGGCCGAGGCATCGTCTCGGTCGCCCAGGCGAACGGGATCGCTGGTATCGCATCAAACACCGTGCTGTTCGGATGGCGGGAGCGCCGAGATGAGATGGCAACGGTTCTCGGAGCCATCGAAGAGCTCTCCCTGCTCCGCAAGTCGAGCGTGATCTGCCGTCCCGTATCCCAGAGTCTCGCCCCAACTGGACGGACAATCGACGTGTGGTGGGGTGGGCTGCAGCAGAACGGCGACCTGCTGGTCCTGTTCGCTCATCTCTTGTCGCTCGATCCGGGATGGCGCGAC
>RCNB010002760.1_pt1 | contig 10666 bp, 9 predicted proteins | sample 2041321 | NCBI WGS metagenome assembly RCNB01 (sample SAMN09708232, study PRJNA481090) | Marine sediment metagenome, whole genome shotgun sequencing project.
TGTTGGTGTGCGGCATCATGAGCCAGGTGTGAGACGACTCCGCCCAGTTTTTTCCCGATGAAGTAAGAGGGAACAAGCAGCAACGAAAGACCGGGAGTGTGTTTGGAGTACTGGTATCCGTGGCCTTTTTTCCCGGGGCGGGCATGGGATTCCAATTCTCCCGGATAGAATTGAAGGTAGTCTTTATCCCTGTAGTTGTTGAAGAGGTTGACGTCGCCGTCTGAGAGCAGGCTGTGTGTGATCAAAAGGTAATGGGGCTCGTCCCCTGTTATCGGATGGGCAGGAAAGATCACTCCAGATGCATAAAGGGTGTAAATTCCTAGGGAGAGGAGCAACACAAAGAGAGAAGCTTTTTTAGGTTTAAGAACCCGCTGCTGGAAGGCCTTCCATTTTTTTGCCAACACAGAGCCTTCAGAAGAACTTTTGATCAGATTCTCCCAAAAGGAATACTGCATATAGGCCGTGCCGAGAACGGAAACGAGAAGCAATACGCCCTGAATGTCTCTCAAATAGACAAAATGTTCAAGGAAGGTCAGCGAGAGGAAAAGCAATGGAGAGAGAGTGATTATTGTGAGATGTGTCAGCGTTTTTCTGTCCTGTTGGGCGCGAACGGCAAGAAAACGAGTGTACAGGGAAAGGGCTGAGCAGAGGACACAACCCACACAAATGGCTGTTACTAGGAACGATATTGTGAAGAGGAGAGGAGAGTCCCCTTTCTCAGTTACCCAGCCGTAAATGTAGCGATTCCACAGGTAAGAGGCCAGTGCTCCGACTTCAAGAAGAAATAGAAGAAGAGGTCTTGTGCGTAAAATAATAGGACTTTTCCTCGTTTTCTATTTCTCCATTTAACCTGGATTATTCATAAATAATGTCGATAATAAATAGAAAGCACATTGAAAACGGAAATGTCAAGGTGATTTTCAGGAGGAATAGCCTTTATTCTCAAAAAAAATTAGTTTACAATGGTGGGTCCTTCATCACCATGAAAGCCAAAAACTACTCTATTGTTATCCCCGCTTATAATGAAGAGGCGGCGATCAAGGAAACCGTAAAAAGAACGCTCGAGAGCAATCCTGAGGCCGAGCTGATCCTTGTGGATGACGGGAGCACAGATAGCACTTGGCAGCTCATGGAGGAACTCATGATTGGTAAGGACGTGAGTGCTTTCCGGCATATGAAAAATAGGGGGAAAGCCTATGCTCTCAAGACCGGATATCTTCATGCGTCTACAGATGCCATCGTGACGATCGATGCTGACCTCACCTACCAGCCCGAAAGCATCCCCAGCCTGATCGAAAAATTCAACCAGGGCTATGACATGGTTGTCGGGACGAGGTTCAAAAATGGGTTTCCAAAAAATGCAAGTTTTTTCAAGTCCTTGGCGAACATAACCGGTTCTTTTATCGCGAGTGTGATCCTCCGCAAGCGGATCACCGATCTCTCCACCGGGCTCAGAATATTCAATAAAAAGGTCGCTTTTATGGGCGTTAAAGCCGATAACCTGGAATACGAGGCGGAATTGACGTCCCGTGTGATCTCGAACAGGATGCAATACGCAGAGGTCCCCATCACAGTGGGAAAAAGGGTAGGCAGCTCCAAACTCAAGTTTGTCAAAAACTGTTATCTTTTCATAAAGGCGGTGATCGTCGGAAAGTATTCATAACCTGCTCGTGAAAGCAGAATCATAATAAGGAGACAGATCCATGATTCATATCGTGATCGGTGCATTGATGATGTTTGGCTTCACTCTCCTTGTGAACCGGGTTCGCCGGAGAGGATTGTCCATTTCCTGGTGGCAGTGGGGATTGACCGTCCTTGCCTTTTTGTATGCTGTTTTTGTGTGTGAAATGGTGGTCAGTTTCCTCCAGGAGGGAGCTGGGAGGGCTGCTTTGGTCATGGGCGTGATCCTTGGATTTGTGGCTGTGGTGTGGGCTGTCCTCTTGGCCCGATTTGTTTTTACCCGAAGATCAGGGTGAGAGAGCGAAGAACATGATGAATATCACACAGGGAGATCTATTGCCATGAAGAATTTTTCGATCGAAAGACGGGAGTTTATCAAACGACTTGGAGTGGGAGCCGCTTCCTTGGGATTGGGCAATTCTGCCCCCAGACTTATCGCCAAAACTCCAGATGGAGTTCTGGTCGATTCCCCCGAAGAGTACGGAGGATTTCTGGTGGAGAAGTTCACCGATCAGAACTTTCCCTATGAGTATGATCCCAATGTCCTCAAACGTATGAGCGAGAGATCGACAGTTTTTAGCCGAAACGTCTGGGACCCGGATCGACAAGATCGGCCAGAGACTAGTGAGGACCTTGCCTATATAAACCTAGTGGAGGGAAAAGGGCAGATCCCGAATCAGACGCGGCTGGACTATGCCTTGATGGCGGCCTCTTGGCACACGGCGAACGTCCACGGCCGTGCCTCTTACCAGTGGGAGCTTCACCGCGGAATGGTCCGCGGCCTGGGCCTGCATGAGCTCGGCCCGTGGGATCCTGCCGACTTGGATATGAGCTGGGAGGAGGCCACCCTGGCTGTGAAACATGCCGCCCTTTTCTACGGCGCATCCTTGGCAGGTGTTGCCGAGCTGAATCCATTGTGGTTGTATTCGGATCGGTTTTCTCCGCGGAAAGAAGACAGAGGGCGTGCCATCCCGGTTCTTTCAGAGGGAGACCGATTTGGCCAGACCGATGAGGCCTTGTACATCCCCCAGTCGATGAATCGTGTCGTGGCCCTGGCTTTTGAAGAGGACTTCTATGGGATCGAGAACTCCCCAGGGAGATTGGCCTCAGCTGCTGTCGGGGATGGCTATTCGCGTATGGCCTATACTGCAGCGACGCTTGCCGAGTTCATCCGAGGGATCGGGTATCGTGCGATCCCCGCAGGGAATGGGATCGGGCTGAGCATCCCCATGGCCATTGATGCGGGACTGGGGCAGCTGGGGCGTTTGGGCCTTTTGATCACACCCAAGTACGGACCCCGTGTCCGTTTGGCCAAGGTCATCACCGATATGCCCATACTTCCCGATCCTTGCATAAACTTCGGAGTCGTCGAGTTCTGTGAGGCGTGCATGCTGTGTGCCGATGACTGTCCGAGCAACGCCATCACCCATGGCTCGCGGACTTGGGAAGGGATGTCTCCTTCCAACAATCCCGGGACTTTAAAGTGGTGTATCGAATCTGAAAAGTGCTACGACTTCAACGGATTCAGCTGCTCCAACTGCAAGCGTGTGTGTCCCTTCACAAAGCCCAACAATTCGTGGCTTCACAGGATCATCCGCAAGGCTATCGAAGGCCGGATCGGACCTCTGAACTCACTCATGGTGACTCTCGACCAGGCCAGTGGTTACGGCCAGCAACTCCAGAACAGAGAATTCTGGGGCATGGACGGGACAAAAAGCATCACGGCCCGAGAATCGATGTAAAGTTCAACACAGTAAATTTGGAAAATCATAAGTTGTGATCTTTGACCACTCAAGAGAAAACTGAAAAGTGTTGACGACATGACAAGATAACCATGAGCACTGACCTGAAAAACGAGAAATCCATGAACCATAGTCGTCGAAGAACGAATTCTCAACGCTTGGAGCGAATTCTGGCTATTGTGGCGTTAGGGATTATTGTCTTGGCTTGGGTTATCGGGTCCTTCCGGGCCGAGGTAGACCTGCTTCCGTACCTGGAGCAGGTCCTTCCGGAGGCCAGCAGGTTCGAAGCTGTCGGCTTCGGGACTTATGCGGCTTGGGATGACCAATCTAAGGCGTCGCTGATGGGTTATGTGACGACCGGAAAAGCCCACGGATACGGCGGCGAGATGGAAATTGCGGTGGCTGTTTCTCCTGAGGGGGTGATCCTCGGGTTGGTGGTCGTCGAACAGAGAGAGACCGTGGCTTTCCTCCGGAGAGTGTTCAGAAGCGACCTTCTCGATTCCCTCAGGGGAAAGACCTACTCCGACCCTCTCGCTCTCGGGAATGATGTGGATGGGGTCACTGGGGCCACTTATTCCTGTCGAGCGATCACGGATTCGGTGCGCAAAGCCACGCGTAAAGTCGCCTCGAGAAACCTGGGATTCTCTCTTCCTCCTGAACCCGCTCCGAAGGTTCAGTTTGGATTCCCCGAGGCCGTCCTTGTCGCCCTTTTTGGCTTAGGTATTGTGGGTCGGCTGCGCCGTTTCAAGTACAAGAAAACAGCCCGATGGATGTCCATGCTGGTGGGGTTGGCGGTTCTGGGGTTTGTGTACAATATGCCCTTGACGATCGTATGGATCAACAAACTCCTCCTGGGATTCTGGCCCACATGGCAAACTAATCTGTATTGGTTCATTCTTATCGGAGGTATTCTTTTTGTTTACACCATAGACAACAAAAATCCCTACTGTGAGTGGTTCTGTCCCTTTGGGACCGCACAGGAATGTCTGGGTGTTGTGGGCGGAGCCAAAGTTCGTGTCCCCCGGCAGGCGCACAACCTGCTCCGTTGGGGCCAGAGATCGCTGGCGTTGGCTGCCATCGTGATCGCTCTGATCTTCCGGAATCCAGGACTCTCCAGCTACGAGGTCTTCGGGGCGTTTTTCCGGCTTATCGGTTCGAATTATCAGTTTGCACTGCTGGGGATCGTTCTCGTGGCCTCTCTGTTCATCCGGCGACCGTGGTGCGGTTATCTCTGTCCTCTCAGGCCTGTGACTGACTTCATCCGGTTGATAAGGAATTGGATCAAGGAGCTTTGGTTAATAGCGCGCCCCAGACAGAGTGTTTCTTTAAACACGCCCAGAGCTTGAAGTCAGGCATTTTAGTGTGATACAAGTTATGAGGCCTGGCTGAGCCTGTTGTGGCGGCTGTCTCATATCGAGGAAAATGTTTAAAGCTGTCGTGATTCTTTACTTCGTGATCACAATAGCCTTGAGCGTTTATTTGAGTAAGCGGGTAAAGAAGACCTCGGATTTTTTAATTGCGGGGCGACAGTTGGGGCTGCCTCTGACAACAGCCACTCTGGCTGCCATTCAGCTGGGTGCGGGCGTCATCCTGGGAGGATCGGAGCTGGGCGCAGGCAGCGGTGTCTGGCCCGGCATGTGGTATGGCATCGGCTGCGGAGGAGGCTTGATCCTTGCAGGCTTTCTCGTGGCGGCAAAACTCAGGAGGCAGAAGGGTTATGTGCCGCTGGATTTTTTCGGCGCCCGCTATGGCGAGAGAAAATGGGTGAGGGTCTGGGGGTGGCTCTCCAATATCCCCAGTTTGTTGGGGATCTTTGTCGCTCAGATCATGGCCGCCGGCTCCATATTCTCTGTGTTCGGCTTCAGCTACACCAGGGGTGTAATTTTATCAGGGGTCGCCATCATGCTTTACAGCGTCCTGGGAGGGATGTGGGGAGTGGCTGTGACGAATTTTGTGCAGCTAGGGATCATTGTTTTAGGCATTCCGCTTGTGGCTATCGTTTCCCTGGACAAGCTTGGGGATGTGAGCACACTGTCGGCCGGGAGTATCTTTTCAGCTCCCTTTATCCCCGCAGGCATGTTTACACAGGCCGTTTTTATAATCATCCCCTTCCTGTTATCCATCTCTGTTTCTTATGATGCTTACATGAGGTATCAATCGGCCAAGTCTGCATCCGTGGCCAAGTGGGGGTGTATTTTAGGAGGAATCATCGTCATCGTCATCAGTTTCGGTGTGGGGATTATCGGTTCTGTAGGTAGGATCATCCACCCGGCTGCAGAAAATGCAGCCGTCCTCCCTAAGGTTGTGGAAACCACTCTTCCACCTGTTTTGGCGGGGCTTGTCGTCTCTGCACTGTTGGCTGCAGCCATGTCCACGGGCAGCTGCCTGCTTGTGTCTATCGCTGGGAGTTTTTCGAGGGATCTTTACAACAAAGTGTTCCATCCGGAGAAAAAGCTCGATGAGCTGAAACATTCAAAAACCATATCCAGGATTGTTGTGGTGGGGGCGCTTGTGGCGGGAATCCTCATCGCTTTCCGTGCGAAAGGCATCCTTTACACCATTATCATCTTCAACTATCCTTACATGGGAAGCATGTTGGTGCCGCTGCTGGGAGGAGCTCTCTGGAACAAGGCCACGGCTAGAGGAGCTGTTGCGGCCATGTTGACCGGGGGAACCATAGGTGTTATTTCCTTTGTCGTTGGCATGCCGGGCCCATTCCAGGGTCTCTTCAACATCGACCTGGGCCTGTTTATCGCGTACGCAGTTTCCTCTGTTGTTTTTGTGACCGTGAGTCTAATGACGCAAAGAGGGAGTGGAGTGAATTGAAAGACCAAGAGATCAGAGAGATGGAATGGCCCTATCCTCTCCGGTGGGGCAAGGAGAAAACTGTTAATGTTGATGTGCTCATCCTGGGAGGGGGGATTGCCGGATGCTGGGCAGCCATTGCCGCAGCAAAAAACGGAAGAAAAGTAGCTCTGGTCGAAAAGGGGGCAACGATCAGGAGTGGTGCCGGAGGATCAGGATGTGATCACTGGGAGTCCGCCGCTTCCAATCCCTGTTCACGAATCACACCCGAAGAGTTGATCCAGGCAATGATCAGGGATAACTTCGGATACAACAACGGCATTTCTCATTATATCGAATGCCGTGAGGGATACGACAGGCTGCTGGACCTGGAGAAAATGGGCGGCAAAGTGAGGGACACAGAGGATGAATTTGTTGGCGCAGAATTCAGAGACGAAGATACAAAATTCCTCTTTGCCTATGACTATGTCAACAGGTTCACGCTGAGAGTGTGGGGGACGACTTTCAAGCCGGCCCTCTTCAAGGAGTGCAAACGCTTAGGGGTGGACATCTATGACCGGACCATGGCGACCCGTCTATTGACAGAAGGCGGCAAACAGGGTAGTCGGGTGGTTGGCGCTATTGGCGTCCATGGACATACGGGGGAATTTATGGTCTTTAAGGCGAAGTCGACTGTGCTCTGCATGTCTCGTCCCACACGGATCTGGTTGTTTTCTCCGGGATTGCCCGGCATTTCGGAGTTCAGGCCCCCGCAGTGCACCGGGGACGGGCATGCTATGGGATGGGAAGCGGGAGTGGAGTTCACGATGATGGAAAAATCTGTCAAGGGGGAGTGGTCCGGACCACGCAGTTTCCCCCCGTATGGGACCGGGAACACCCATAATACCTGGTACGCCTGCTCGATGGTTGATGCAAACGGGAAGGAGATCCCCTGGATCGACCGGGACGGCAATATCCTTAAGAGCGTTTCCGACCGATACCGTCCGGCCCCAGGACAGAAGTTTTTCCTGAAAGGGGGCGGGGAGTCGGAGTTTCCCAATTATGACACCAGGGGGCCGGATATTCTACCTGTGGATGAGCTGTTGGAAAGAGGGTATAAACTTCCCTTCTATGCAGATCTGCCCAGCATGCCAGAGCTCGAAAGGAAGGCCATTTGGGGTTTGATGGTGGGACAGGAAGGCAAGACGAAGATCCCCATCCTCGGGGCGTACACCAAAGCGGGCTTTGACCCGAAGAGAGCCCTCCTCCAGAGCTATGGAGATGGATGGAAATCAGGAGCTTTTCTTCCTCAGGAACGCCAGTTGTTCGGCCTTCCGGGCGGGATGGTCAACGATTGGGAGTTGCGGACGAATCTGGAGGGACTCTATGCCGCAGGAGACCAATTGTTTGCATCCAACTGCCATGGACATGCTGCAGCCACCGGTTACTATGCGGGAAGACATGCGGCTCGTTATGCCTTGGAAGCATCTTCTCCAGAAATAGAACTCTCTCAAATGGAAGCTGAAAAAAGGCGCATCCTCTCACTCATCGACCGTGATTTTGGGATGGGATGGCAAGAGCTGAATGCAGGTATCACTCGCATCATGCAGAATTATTGTGGGGAGGTTAAGAGCGAAGAGCTCCTCACGATCGGATTGAAGCTTCTTAAAGACATCGCGAAGGAGGAAACTTCGGAGCTGCATGCAAGAAATCCTCATGAACTGGTCCGGTGTCTGGAAGTGTTGAACATAATGACCAATGCGGAGATCATTTTACATTCCTGTCTAGCCCGTCGAGCGAGTTCAAAGCATCTGCACTTCACGAGACAGGATTTTCCAGATATAGACCCTCCGGAATGGCACAAGTTCGTGACAGTGAGGTATAAAAACGAGGATGTGGTTGTAGGCGAAAGGGCTCTCGATTATTATGAGTCTCTCGAGGACAATTATTTGGCTCACAACCAGGATTATTTGCAAAGGGAATAACAATGAGGGCAAAAAAAGTGACTGTCTTTCCAGAGCCCGCACTCTTCAACCCCCTGACGTTCGATCCGGAGATCTGCAACGGATGCAACCTGTGTATAGATGTCTGCCAGGTCGACATCCTCTATCCCAACCCTGAGGAGGGAAAACCGCCGGTTGTGCTTTATCCCGGAGAGTGCTGGTATGGGGGGTGTTGCGTGGCCATTTGCCCCAAGCCCGGAGCCATAGAGCTGAGAGTACCGCTCGCCAATAGAGTGCACTGGAAGCTAAAAAACTTAAAGCAAGATACGAAGGCTGGATAGCTGTTTTGCCGATTCTCATTGTCCTGCACAGAAGGGTGGGGGTTTCTACATGAGTGGAGAGGCAAGGCCTTTTGGTTTTGTGGTCGTAAGCAAATCTGGAACAAAGTTTGTTAGTGCAGGGAAAGCACCCAGAAAATGAGGAGGACACCATGAAACGAAAACATATATATGCTGTGTTAACCGTTGTGTTGTTCATCCCCTTCTGTCAACTTTGGGCACAGTCAAAATCTCCGGTCCAGGAGTCTATGGTCAATTTCGACAAGCTAATTGCCAATTTAAAGGTGACTACTGTCATTGGAGAGCCGATACGCTCAGGAAAGGCTGTCATCATCCCTTTTGCCAGAGTTTCTTTTGGTATGGGAGCAGGCGGATCAATGACTGGTTACGGAGGAGGCATGGGAGGGAAGGCAATCCCGGCAGGTATTTTAATTATCGAAGGTGAGGATGTCAGGGTTGAACTCTTCCCCATTGAGGAGAAAAAACCCTCTTTTTTACAAGAGATGCTTCCCATTCTCTTAAAGATGCTTCCTGAGATGCTGGGGGACAAATCGCCTTTTTTCTCTAAAAAACCCCTATCTTCCCAATCCCAAACCCAAGAAAAAGCCGATAAATTTGTCGGAGAGCCAGGAAATGCCGAATTTCATGCCTGGAAAGGCCTCGTCATGGGCCAATTGGCGCAAGGAAATCCCATGGATATGATGAAGTATGGAATGGGTGCTATGCAGGAATTCGAGCGAGCCGTGGAGTTGGATTCCGAGAATGCTACAGCTCGTTTCGGCCGCGGCGTGGGGCGCTTGATGGCTCCGGAAGGCTTCGGGAGAGACTTGGATGGAGCTGTCGAAGATCTTGAGCTTGCCTGCAAAAAAGATCCCTTCGCTGAGGCCTATTATTATCTGGGCACAGCTTATAAGAGTAAGGGATTACAGGACAAGGCAAAGGCCGCTTTCAAAAAAGCTCTGGAGCTCAAGCCGGATTATCCAGAGGCGGCCAAAGCTCTGGCGGAGATTGAATAGGCAGGATTGAATCTTCAAATAATGAAAAGCCTACTCCCCTGCCTGTGCTTGTCTTTGGATGAAATGAACCGGTTGCATGAGATGATTCTTGAAAGCGTTATGAATTATGGAATTGAACAAGATCCCCCATAAAATCTCCTACAGAAAAGTCAAGTATTCCCGGCTGGAGTTTGTGACAGGCGAACTGCACATCGTCCTCCCTTACGGAGCAGACCCAGAAGCTGTCTATCGAAGGCACAGGAGGTGGGTCAAGAAAAAGCATGATTTTATCGAGGAGTGCAAGAAGGTTGGAGCCAAGAGAGATCTAGTCAAAAGGACAGCTCAGGATTTTATAGAATCTGTCCATGCCTGTGCCGAAAAAGCTTCAAGTGAACTGAACGTGACGGTGAAGAAAATCGGATTCCGCAAGATGAGGACAAAATGGGCGAGTTGCAACTCGAGAGGGAACATCACCATCAACACCTTAATGAAGGATATGCCCGGAGAATTGATCGATTATGTGGTCTATCATGAAGTCGCTCATCTCAAGCAGATGCGGCATAATGATAAGTTCTGGGGGATCATAGCGAAAAAATTCCCACACTACAAAGGGCTCGAGAAAGAGCTCTCCATCTACTGGTTTAATTTAAAATCTTGATGTAAAAAGACTTAGTTTGGTGCTGCTATAGTGTTCTGTCTGGGAGCGTTTCTAGCACTGATGTTTTTGTCTCCCCCCAAAAATTAATCTTCTGAAAAAGCGTCCTTGAGGAGTTTGCTCTGTCGGGTGAAGGCCAGTCGGGGGCTTCGGGTCTCTTTCATCAGGGAAATCTCCTGCGTTAAAAGACGGGCGATGTACATTGTGTATGTTGCAGCCTTCTGGGATTCTCTCTGGAATAGGGGGTGATCACGGTTGATGTAGACGACATTGCCTTCGGAAAAACACTCAGGACCTGATTCTCCAAAGAAATCTATGCAAACCGAAACGCTGCTATCGCCCATCCGCATTCTGCGGACGATGGCGTTGGGTGTAATTTTTTTAACGAGGGGATGGCGTCTTTTCTTTGTCTTAGGTCTTGGCTCTTTCTGCTTTTTTTCAGCAATAATTTCTGATTCTTTTTGGCCTTTTCCTTTCCCCTTTTCAGTGACAGCCCCGCCGCCGACACCCCCTGCTTCGCCGTATGGGA
>RCNB010002761.1_pt1 | contig 10665 bp, 6 predicted proteins | sample 2041321 | NCBI WGS metagenome assembly RCNB01 (sample SAMN09708232, study PRJNA481090) | Marine sediment metagenome, whole genome shotgun sequencing project.
ACACCCGGGAGCGGCGGGGGCGCCATCTGTACGGCGACCGATTCCGCACCGGGCTGGTTGCTCACCACGCACGGATGCGGGCCCGCCAAGGTCTGGATGGTGACTTCGAGCGTCGCCTTGAATGCGCGCCGCGCGAGATGCAACGCCGCGCACCGGATCCCGTTCCCACACATTTCCGGAACCGAGCCATCAGAGTTGATCACGCCCATCGACGGATCAGCCACGTCGATCGTCAGCACACCATCCGCACCGATGCCCCGATGCCGATCGCAAAGAGCGATGGCCAGCTCGGCGGTGAGGGACGCCCCGCCCAACGCTTCCTTCTCAACAATCAGGAAGTCGTTGCCGAGACCCTCGTACTTGTAGAACGACAAAGTCACTGAAGCCGAGTTGTAAGGCTCCACTCCCCCAACAGCAACGTCCCACCCACCAGCGCCGGGCCCGTCAACGATGCGCATGGCCAAGCCTACGGAGTGGCCACAGCAGACAGAAAATTAACCCTTTGAAAAAGGGGCCTGACCCCTTTTCGAGTTCGAGGAGGTAAGCCGCTGAGCGGCGCTGAACCATTCTCGCTAGCTGAGGGGGCTGAGTTGCGTCGATCGGCGAGCGCCCCCGCAGCCGCGCAGTGAGGAATACGAAAGTATTCCGCAGCGCAGCCGCGAGGAGGTAAGCCGCCGAGCGGCGTGACTCAGCCCCCTCAGCTGCAGCCCATGGAGTTGCCGCAGTTCAGGCAGCGGTAACACGCCCCGTTGCGAACGGTGATGTGACCGCATTTGTCGCACATGGGGGCATCGCCCATCATCTCGCCGAGTTGCTGATCGAGCGCGTTCCCCTGGTGGGCTCCTTCGTCGAAGCCAAAGGTGACCTGCTCGGCCGGTTCGATCGCGGGTGGCGGTTCGCTGGGCTGCGAACCCTCGATGCGTTGCACCGCGGCCACGTCGGTCGGGTTCTGAAGCTCGTCTTGCTCCTCTTTCGGAGGTACCTGCGCAAAGTCGTATTGCTTGAGGTACTCCACGCCGAGAACACGAAAGACGTAGTCGATGATCGAGGTCGAGAACTTGATGTTCGGGTGCCCCTCGACGATGCCCTGCGGCTCGAAGCGGGTGAAGGTGAACTGACGGACATAGGCGTCGAGCGGCACACCGTGCTGAAGGCCCATCGACACACTGATTGCAAAGCAGTTCATCAAGGAGCGGAAGGCCGCGCCCTCTTTGTGCATGTCGACGAAGATCTCACCAAGCGAGCCGTCTACGTATTCGCCGGTGCGAAGGAAGACCTTGTGGCCCCCAACGCGCGCTTCCTGCGTGAAGCCACTTCGCTTCTTTGGCAGCCGGTGTCGGCGAGTCGAGGGTGGTGTGAGCCATTCCTGAACCGGCGTCGCAATGGCCGCCATCGGGGCTGGTGCCTTCGCTTCGGCCGACGCCTCCTCTTCCTCTTCAGTCGAGTCCGCTTTGGCGTTGAGCGGCTGAGAGGACTTCGAACCGTCCCGGTAGAGCGCGACGGCCTTGAGACCGAGCTTCCAACCCTCTTCGTAGATTTCCTCGACGTCCTCGATGGTGGACTCCCGTGGCAGGTTCACCGTCTTGGAGATCGCGCCCGAGAGGAACGGCTGCGCCGCCGCCATCATGTGTACATGTGCCATCGGCTCGAGGAACCGCTCGCCAATCTTTCCGCAGCGATTCGCACAGTCGAACACCGGGAGGTGCTCGGCCCTCAGGTGCGGAGCGCCTTCAACGGTCATGCGGCCGATCACCACATCGTTGATTTGGCCGACCTCCTTGTTGGTGTGGCCCCAGTGACGAAGCAGGTGGAAGCCTGGCTTGTTGAACACCTCGGGTGCAATCCCAAGCCGTTCGTAGGCCTCGGTGCCAATCACCCATGGCGCCAACGCGGAGCCGACGTCGAACACGCCGCGAAGCGCCCCTTCGACTTTCTCGATCTCGCGTTCGGTGAGACCGTTCTCGAGCAGCGCCTTGCGGCCGCAGTGCGGCGCTCCGGTGAAGGTATTGGTGCCCGTCACGTAGGAGACGATGTCAGCGAGCTGCGCATCGGTGTAGCCGAGGTTCTGAAGTGCCTTGGGCACGCTCTGATTGACGATCTTGAAGTAGCCACCACCTGCAAGCTTCTTGAACTTCACCAATGCGAAGTCGGGCTCGATGCCGGTTGTGTCGCAGTCCATCAGAAGCCCAATGGTGCCGGTTGGGGCGAGCACAGTCGTCTGCGAGTTGCGGTAGCCGTACATCTCTCCGAGCTTGCACGCCAAGTCCCAATCTTCGTGGGCCGCCTGAATGAGCTCCGGTGGACAAGCAGTCTGCTCCTCGTCGGTCATCCCGGGGCCACCCGCGTCGTTGATACGGTAGGCCGCGTCACGGTGCTTACCCATGACTCGAAGCATTGGTTGACGGTTCCGTTGGAACCCGGCGAACGGTCCCTTGCTGGCCGCGATCTCCGAGGAGGTCGCATATGCGTGGCCACAGAGGATCGATGTGAGGGCCGCACAAATCGTCCTTCCCTCGTCGCTGTCGTAGGGAATCCCGAGCTGCATCAACAGCGTGCCGAGGTTCGCGTAGCCGAGTCCCAAAGGCCTGAAATTATGGCTGTTCTTTGCGATTTCGTTGGTCGGATAGCTCGCGTAGTCGACCGCGATGTCCATCGCGATGATCAAGATGCGAATCGCCTGACGGTAACCTTCGATGTCGAATCGTCCCTGCTCGTCGAGGAATTTCGAGAGATTGATCGAGGATAGGTTACAGGCCGAGTTGTCGAGGAACATGTACTCCGAGCACGGGTTCGACGCGTTGATGCGGTCGGTGTTCGGGCACGTGTGCCAGTCGTTGATCGTGGTGTCGTACTGGAGGCCGGGATCGGCGCAACCGTGTGCGGCCTTGGCCACTTTCCGCCAGAGGTCCCGGGCACGGTACGTATCGCACACCTCGCCGGTGGTACGAAGGGTGGTCTTCCACTCACCGTCGGTCTCCACTGCCTTCATGAACTCGTCCGTCACACGGAGCGAGTTGTTCGAGTTCTGGCCTGAGACCGTATGATAGGCGTCGCCGTTGAAGTCGGACTCGTAGCCAGCCGCGATCAAAGCCCGGGCCTTCTCCTCCTCGCGGAACTTCCACTCGATGAAGTCGATGATCTCGGGGTGATCCATGTCGAGGCAGACCATCTTCGCGGCGCGGCGAGTGGTTCCGCCAGACTTTGTTGCGCCTGCTGCGCGGTCGAGCACTTCGAGAAAGCTCATCAGTCCGCTAGAGGTTCCACCACCGGAGAGCTTCTCTTGCCTGCCTCGGATCTTCGAGAAATTGGTCCCCGTCCCGGAGCCGTACTTGAAGAGGCGCGCTTCGTTCTTGATGAGTTCGTAGATCCCCATGAGGTCATCGTCGACGGCCTGAATGAAGCATGCGGAGCACTGTGGGTTCTCGTACGCCGTCTTCGTCTGGAAGATCACGTCCTGCTCGGGGTCCCAGGCGTAGTTGCCGCCGGACCCTTCTATCCCGTAGCGCTGAAAGAGGCCGCAGTTGAACCAAACGGGAGAGTTGAAGGCGGCCTTCTGGTTGATCAAGAGATGGGAAAGCTCGGCTTCGAAGGTGTCGGCGGCCTCTTTGTCGGCGAAGTAGCCACCAAATTTCTCTCCGGCCTCACGCAGTGAGTGGGCCACGCGATAGACCAACTGCCGAACGCTGCGCTCGCCCTGGTTCTTGTCGCCGTCGATACCGGCCTTGCGGAAGTATTTGGAGACGGCGATGTCGGTCGCCAGCTGGCTCCAGCCCTCAGGGACCTGTGCGCCCTTGAGCTCAAACACCACCGAGCCGTCCGAGTTGGCGATCTGGCTGTCTCGAAGGACGTATTCGACCTCCTCGAGCGGCTCCTCGTGGGGTTTGGTCAACCGTCGGTCCATGGTCAGGCCACCGGCCTTCTGCGAAACCTCGGCCCGTCGGGCGCCTTCGATCTCCAAATTACTCGTCATTCCCCTAGTATCCAATGCCACAACTTACCTCCAACCAGACGCAACTCACCATCCGGGTAAATCCACCATCCATCCCCAGGTAGAGCACCCGCTATCCACAATCGTCCCACAAGGTGTTGCGCTGGTAGCCTCGTTACCACCACAACCGCTTGGGGGCGGACCTGCGAAGTAGCTCCGCCGGTGCGGACCCGTCAAGCAGAAACGATCGGCCCAAATTGCTTTCTTTCTTTCGCCCGCGATTTCAGGCAGTTGAGAGAAGCCGACGCGGCCCTTTTCTTCGATTTCGCACTGCGTCATAGAACCAGTCCTCTCAGGCCACCTCACATGGCACCTCATGTATGGCTATTTCTGTATCGTACTAGATATTGGGGTATGACCACAAAAATTACGCAACATTTAGTATAGCGTGTGTGTGGCTATCTGACATTGGGCGCGATCGTCTCACCCATCGATCGGGAGCGAGCTCCTTCTGTGACGCTCTCAAGATCGCTCCACAAGTCCCCGTAATGCGAGTCCTTCTGAGGCGCGAAGCATGCTCCGGAGATGATGTGCGGTAAGAACCCGCGATGAAGGTGCATCTGGTCGACGGGACGTACGAACTCTTCCGATCTTGGTTCGGTGCGCCGGAGGCGAAGTCACCGACCGGACGCGAGGTCGGCGCAACACGAGGCTTCATGCGTTCGATGGCAGCGATGCTTCGGAACGACGACGTGACCCACGTCGGCTGCGCGTTCGATCAAACGGTCGAGTCTTTCCGCAACGAGCTCTTCGATGGCTACAAGACGGGCGAGGGCCTCGAGCCGGAACTCTTCGATCAGTTCCCGCTCGTGGAGCGCGCGAGCCGGGCCCTCGGAATGGTGACCTGGCCCATGGTCGACTTCGAGGCCGACGACGCGCTCGCGGGAGCCTCCGCGAAATTCCGTGACGCGTCTGACGTCGACCAGGTGGTCATCTGCTCGCCCGACAAAGACCTCTGTCAATGCGTTCGTGGCACCGACGTCGTGACGCTCGATCGCCGTCGGGAGATCGTCCTGGACGAGGAGGGCGTACAGGAGAAGTTCGGCGTGCTGCCAGAGTCGATCCCCGACTACTTGGCGCTGGTCGGCGACACGGCAGATGGCATTCCTGGTATCCCGCGCTGGGGAGCAAAGAGCGCGTCGATCGTTCTCGCAGCGCTGCGGCACCTCGACAACATCCCCGACGATCACGAAGACTGGGGTGTGAAGGTACGTGGTGGCGCCACACTCGCTGCAAACCTTCGCGAGCATCGCGACGACGCTAGATTGTATCGAACGCTTGCGACACTGCGTACCGACGCACCGATCGACGAATCGCTCGACGACATGCGTTGGAGGGGCCCCGATCGTCCAGCACTGGAAGCCTTGTGTGCCGAGCTCGGTGAACAGACGCTACTGGACCGTATCTGAAATCAGGAAAAGCGATCGTCGGGACGCAGCGCCTCGAGATACGTGCTCGCCTTGAGCGCGTAGCCGGCGGCGCCCGTCTCGAGGATCTTCGCCTCGCTGGGGTCGACTTGACGGACCACCTTGCCGGGGGACCCGAGGACGAGCGAATAGTCGGGAATTTCCTGCCCCTGCGTGACCAAAGCGTTGGCGCCGATCGTGCAGTATTTGCCGATCTTGGCATTGTTGAGAACCACCGCGTTGATGCCGATGAGACTGTAGTCGCCGACTTCGCAGCCGTGAACCATCGCGTGGTGACCGACGGTCACGCCACGCCCGAGAATCAGTCGAATACCGGGGTCTGTGTGCAAGACCGCGCAGTCCTGGATGTTCGTCTCTTCTCCAATGATGATCTCGTCTGTGTCGCCCCGCACCACCGCGTTGAACCACACGCTCGACTTGTCGCCCAGGGTGACGGACCCGATGACCGTCGCTGAATCCGCGACGAACACCTCGCCGTCGATCTCGACACGTCGATCTCCGAGCGCGTAGATCATCAGAGCGCGCTGCCCTTGAAGAGCACCGGAGAGTAGATGTTGAGACCGATGGTGACCTGCCAAGTCTCTGCGTTCAGCTGGCCCTCGCGCGTAGTGAAACCATAGAACGTCGGGAAACGGAAGCTGGCGAAAATGTCCATCATCGTCGTACCCGCGTCGACGGTGTAGCCGGCACCGAAGCCGAGCGGGAGGAAATAGAATGGGCCATTAACCAAGCCCGATGTCGCGGCTCGTATCGTCCCCCCGAGGTCGAACATATTCATGCCACTGTGCAACTTGACGAAGAACCGCTCCGTCGCGTTCGCGATGAAGTTGAACGGGATGTTCAGCGACCAGACCGACGGGCCGCTCGGATTGCTGTCGATGGTGAACTCCATTCCCGTATCGAACGCGAACTGCTCATTGGCGATGAAGCGAATTGGGATGCCACCGAGGAAACCGAACTCAGTTCTGATCGGGATTCGAAACACGGCGTCAAAGCCAAGCTTGACGTACTCGCTCTCGAACGCCTCGAAGCGTGCGTAGAGGGGGATGTCACCGAACTTCGCCTCGGGCGACATGCTGAACGTGATGAGCCCCTCGCCGCCGAAGCCGAAGTCAGGAAAGACGCTGACGCCCGGGAACGATCCCATCCGGTAGCGGGAAAAACCGATCTCGAAGTCGTCGGCCAGCGTGATGGCCACCCCGAAGTTCATGGTCGAGATCGTACCGACTGGCCCGAACGGCTGGCCGACGCCCTGAAGCTCTTCGGTACGGCGGCCCACGACCGTGTCGAAGGTGCCTCGCATCATGCCGCGGGGCATCGTCAGGTTGCGATTCGCGTAGCGAGGATCGTAGTTCTCGGAGGCGTTGGGTTTCATGGTGCCCACCGGGGGCGCCTCAACCTCCTCGACCCAATCGGGATTAGTGGCGGAGCGTTCCTCGTACTCGCCGGGGGCCGCGTCGGACCAGTCCGGGTTGGGTTCCGTCCGAGCGGGTTCGGACGGCTCCGGTGGGGGCTCGGACCGGGGCGCGGGAGTCGGCTCTGGCGGCGGAGGTGGCGGTTCGGCTGGCGCAGGCGCCGTGATCGGCTGACCCCAACCCCCGGACTGGGCGAACGTCACTGCTGGAATCGCAATCGCCATCAGACCGACGAGCGAGAAAAGACGGAAGACGGTAGACACGATCTCGCCCATAAACCAATCCAACTGCGGTGCCAAGCACGGACCGGCGGCGCGCCGAAAGCCCACATTGCACGGCCCACCTACATGCCTATACTCGCGCCCCTCTGGCGATGTAGCTCAGGCGGTTAGAGCGGGCGTTTCATACGCGCTAGGTCGGTGGTTCGAGTCCACCCATCGCCACCAGGTCCGAATCGGAGTTCGCGGAAGAACGCGCTCTTACTTGCACTGAACGCCCGTACTGCGTAGCGTGAAAGTATGCCCGTAGCCTCCAGACGAAGGCTCGCCACGCACGCTGGCGCGCAGGCCGCAGGCTTGTCTGTGGTCCTCTCCGTGGCGGGTTGGTTTGGGTTGCGTTGGGGGGGCATCGAAGTCGCCCTGCCCGTTTTCGCTTGGGTGACGGCGGTAGCGACGGGAGCCGCTGGCGTGTTGACCGCGTTTTATGTCGAGCTCTCGGTCGGGCGCAGGATTGCGAGAGTGGTGCGAGTCCTAGACGCACACGCGAAGGAGAGCAGTCTGCAACGCCTCCCCGATCTTGGAGACGACGAGATCGGGGAAATCGGTCGGGCGGTCAACGATCTTCTGGCGAACCTCACCTCGCTCGAGGTGCGCATGATCGAGCAGGGACAGGAACTTCGTCACACGCGCGAGGAGCTGGTCTTGAAGAAGGCGCTTGGCTTGAAGTCCGCGGAGCTCGAGCAACGGCTACGTGAGCGCGCGCTTCTCTTCGACATCGTTCGCGCCAGCGCGTCGGAGCAGAAGCTGGACGCCGTGCTGGGCGACATCGCGGCCCGGTTGGGCAAGGCGCTGCACTTGCGGGAGTGCATGTTGTTTCTGGCCGACTCGGAGACCAGGCGCCTGACCCTGCGCGCCGCGTACGGATTCGAACGACCCGGGGAACTCCTCGAACGAATCGTTCTTTTCGACGAAGACGCGCTCGGCAAAGTGGCGCAAACCGCTGAACTCATCGTGCTCGAAGACCTCGCGAAGCTCGACGAGACATTCTGGGAGCCGATTCCACAGAGTGGGTCCGTTGCTATCCTGCCCGTGGTTCACCACGGCGTAACCACGGGCGTGATGGCCGTGACGCGGGAACAAACCAATGCGTTTTCAGCGATGGAAACTGGTCTTCTAGAGGCGATTTCCGACCAACTGGGACTGGCGATCCGCCATACGCAGTTGTTCGACGAACTGAGACGCGGCTCCCAACACGACGACCTCACCGGGCTGGGCAACCGGCGCTTGCTTCGTATCCGATTGGAAGACGAGCTGCATCGCGCAGAGCGATTCGGCCAAGACGTGAGCATCCTCGCCATCGATATCGACTACTTCAAGGCTCTCAACGATCGACACGGCCATCCGACCGGAGACGCCTCACTCCGCAAGCTCGCCGGATTGATGACGCGGAACCTGCGCCGCATCGACACGATTGCCCGAATCGGAGGCGAGGAGTTCGTCGTGCTTCTACCACGCACGAACCTCGAAGAGGCACAGGGGGTCGCTGAGAAGCTTCGCTCGATGGTGGCGCGCACCGAGTTTCCAGGTGGAGAGGGGCAACCGGGTGGCACCCTGACCGTCAGCGTCGGTGCGGCCGTGCTCCGTCCGGAAGAGACGGGGGCCGACTTGCTCGCGCGCGCGGACACCGCGCTCTACCAGGCCAAAGATCAGGGCCGTAACTGCGTAGTTGCCGCGTCTCAGTCGGCCGGCTCGGAGCGCTCTGTGACCAGGTCGCGAATCTGACGAAGCTCGAAGGGCTTCTCGAGACAAACCAACGGCGTCTCCTTCACGAAGTCCCGCGCGTCTTGGGTGAAGGCGCCGCCGGTCATGAACACGAACTGCGACGCAACCTCGGGGCAGTGCTCGGCCACCCGCGCAAAGACCTCCATACCGCTCACCTCGGGCATCATGAGATCGCAAAACACGACGTCGAATGGCTCATCGGAGCACAGGCGCGCGATCCCTTCCTCACCACTGGTGAAGACCTGAACGTCGTGACCGCGGAGCGCCCTTCGAATTGAACGCCCGACCAATGGTTCGTCATCGATCACCACGACTCGTGCCCGGGCGCCTGGAGAAGCCACCGGGGGCGTCTGGACGCTCGGAGCGAGTTCTGTTCGCGTGGACGCGGGCAGTCGCACCACGAAGGTCGTGCCGCGATCGAGTTCGCTTCGAACCTCGATGGTGCCGCCGACGTCACGAACGATGTTGCGACAGATCGAGAGTCCAAGACCCGTGCCCTCGGAGACACCCTTGGTCGTGAAAAACGGTTCGAAGACGCGACTCATCCGTCCCGGCTCGATGCCCGTGCCGTTGTCGGCGACCTCGGCCACCGCCGAGCCGTCCGGGTCTGTGTAGGTTCGCACCGTGATACGGTTTTCGCTCACGCGGCGCTCCGGCATCGCCTGTGAAGCATTGATCAGTAAGTTCAGGAACACCTGCCCAAGGCGCGACTCGTTTCCGTCCACTGGGGGCGCATCACCGAACTCGCGCTCGAGCGTCGCTCGGTGGCGAAGCTCATTCCAGCAAATGTTGATCGACGATTCGAGGACGCTCCGGAGGTCTACGTTCCCGCGTTGCTCGTCATCGACGCGAGAGAACGTCTTGAGGTCTCGGACGATATTCTGCATCCGAACGGCGCCATGAATCGCCTCATCCAACTGCTGCCTTGCGTGCTCGAGCCACGCGGTCTCGTCACGCGAATCGATCTCTTCACGCGTCAGGTGCAGATTGGATAGGACATACATCAAAGGATTGTTGAGCTCGTGCGCGACGCCAGCTGCCAAGGTGCCAACCGACGCCATGCGATCGGCGAACGCCAACCGGGACTCCATGTCCTTTCGTTCCTCTGCGTGGCGCGCCGCCTCGGTGATCGTTCGCTCCGCGATCAGGAGGCGGGTCCCGAGAATCTCCGGGTCGATCGGCTTCGACAGATAGTCCGAGGCCCCCGCGTCGAGCACTGAATGAAGTTCCTCCGGTCGATTGCGCCCGGTGATGACGAGAATCACCACCCCTTCTCCGTCCGGTCGGCTTCTCACCATCCGGCACAGATCGAGGCCCGACATGCCCGGGAGGGTCCAGTCGACGAGCATGAGCTGAAAGGGCTCCTCTATATGGGCCTGAAGCCCCTCCTCCGCGGTTGCCACCGCGGTCACTTGGTAGTCTCGCTCACGCAACAATTCGCGTAGCAGGCCCCGCATGGAGCTCGAGTCGTCGACGACTAGGGTTCGAAGGGGGAGCGTCACTAGCCCTAAAGTCTAATCCAATTGGAGAAAAGTTCATGGTTTCGTGGCGGTCTTGACGCCGCGCGGTTCGTAGCTATCGTGTGGATGGGTAACGCGATGCGTCATCCAAGGAGGATATCGACATGACTCGCAACAACCCACTTCGTCGGAGCGGAACCCGGCTTCAGAGGCAGGGGACGCTCTGGTTCCAGCAAACGCGGAACGCGGGCGAGACTTTTATCGAGGAGACGCAGACTGCGAGCGTCTCGTTCGGTCGGAATATGAAGACTGCCAGCACCAAGCTCGTGGGCACCTCGGCCCGCTCGGCTCAGGGGCTCCAGACGGCGCTTCGCA
>RCNB010002763.1_pt1 | contig 10665 bp, 8 predicted proteins | sample 2041321 | NCBI WGS metagenome assembly RCNB01 (sample SAMN09708232, study PRJNA481090) | Marine sediment metagenome, whole genome shotgun sequencing project.
GGTCGCACAATGGATCTGTTCGGCGGTACCGACGCCAGTTACCTCAGCGGAACGGACACCATCGTCTACGATGATGGCTCACGACTGGTCGAATCGTCGTTGCGCGGACGCCCGAGATCGTATGAGGAAGTGTTCAGCCACAAGCGCAGTTCAAGCGTTTCGTTGCGTTCCATCACCGACGAATCCGTATTGTTTTCTGTCAGGGATGATGAGTTCTCACGTATCTACTATTTCAACGCTCAATCGCGAGAAGACCGCGAGCTCACTCGCCTGTCATCGACCTGTAATCTGAACGGCGCAGTCTGGATTTCATCGCTCAACAAAATCGCGTGCAAGGTCGAACCCGGGAGCGCCAACGAACAGTCCTACGTGCTTGCTTCGCTTGACGCTATGAGTGTTGATCCAATGGCGCTTCCGCATAACAGGGACTTGTCAGCACTGACTTACGTAGCGGATCAGGACGTGTTGATACTCGTCGAGCGCCGACGTGGCCTATTCGGGGGTCGAGATAAATGGACCGTCTGGGCGCACGATTTTGCCAGCGGAACCAACCACATACTGTCGAAAAATCAGTATCTTGGATCGTCAGCGGTTTATCGCAATAACTAGGCTCAACCTTCAGGCCGAGCGTAGCGAGCGTTGATTAGGTAGAACCCCGCATTGTCAGGTAGACCGCGTTTCCCGGACTATGTTTAAGAAGATATGTCTCGCGCTCAGAATGCCCCGAACGGAGGGTCCAGCTAATGATCAAATCCCGCGTATTACCCGTCGTGATCGGATCGCTATTAGCGATCTCCTTCTTCTTGCTCGCTACGAACGCGTGGGGAGGAGACTCCCAGAAAGGCTTCGATGCTTACAACGGTGCCGACTATGACACCGCGCTCACACTATGGCAGCCGCTTGCTGAAGCCGGTGATGCCGACAGCCAGTTTGGCCTTGGCCAGATGTACGGCAACGGATTTGGCGTACCGATGGACGACGCGCTCGCAATCAAGTGGTATGGCCTGGCGGCAGAACAAGGTCACGCAATGGCGCAGAACAACCTGGCTGTCATGCACCAGAATGGCTGGGGCGTAACTCAGAGTGACGAAGAGGCGACCAAGCTGTTTGCGCTTGCCGCCGAACAGGGGGTCGTAGACGCGATAATGGCACTCGGTCGCTACTATGCGATGGACTTCTCTGAGGACTTCGATCCAGTGGCAGCGTTCAAGTGGTACGGCATCGCACAAATGCTCGGCGATTATGATGCGGGTGCAAAACGCGAAATGCTTGCCGCAAATATGACAGTCGAACAAGTCGCGCAGGCAAACGGTTTGGTTGAGGTTTGGTCAGATAGCCATAAGGAGCTGTTGGCGAAACAGTAGTGCGGTACTGAATGTAATAGTAGAGTATCCGCTCACTTTGCCAGAGCGGGTACTTATGTTTCGAATCACATCTCTGGTTGTCATTGCGGCAGCCATTTTTTTTGCACTTCCCCTTCAGAGCTTCGCGGACGAGCAAAAAGCTGTTCTCGTAACCGGGGCCAGTTCCGGCATCGGCCTGAAAGTTACTGAGTTTCTTTCTGACCGCGGATTCTACGTCTACGCTGGTGCGCGCAAGTCCGCCGATCTCGAGCGACTTGAGAAAATGGAAAACGTGAGTTCCGTTCGACTCGACGTGACAAAACAAGCTGATATCGACGCGGCGGTGAAATTCGTCAAAGCAGAAGGCCGTGGACTTTTCGGCATCATCAACAACGCTGGTGTTGGTACGTTCAGCCGCATGAGCGAAATGGCTGACGAAGACATCCTCTGGATTCATGACGTGAACGTCATGGGCCCGCACCGCATCAACAGGGCGTTTGTGCCGATATTGAAAGAGAGTGGCGGTCGGACGGCGATCATCGGATCAATTTCCGGATACCTGACGGGTGCTCAAAGCGGCGCGTACAGCATGAGCAAATTCGCCACCGAGGCTTACACAGAGTCACTGGCAGCGGACCTCGCCGAATCCGGTGTTGTCGTGGGCACAATTGATCCCGGTGGTTACCAATCGAAGATTCGCGAAAAGGCTGCGATGTACATCCTGACGGGAAGTGACAATCTCGACCAGGATGTATCAGACGAGCAGAAAGCACAGATCCAGGCCGCGAAAGAAAACAACGACAAGCTCAAAGAACCGGACGAAGTAGCTGAAGCGGTCGTGCACTTCCTGAGCAGCGATTCGCCAAGATTGCGTTACATGGTTGTTCCGGATAAAAGTTCCGCGGACATTACAATCCGAACGGCATTGTGGCGAGCAGTGCAACTCAATGCCGACCAGCCATACGAGCTAAGTCGCGATGAATTAGTGGCTTTGGTTGACGAGTTGCTGGCCCAAGAAGACGCGAAGAATAACTAGGTCTTAACCGCATCCGACTGCGCCTCGGGCGCGGCCCGCTTGAACGCTTCCAGTTCGTTGCAGTGCTTAGCCGCTGCAACGAGCTTGGGGTAGTCATCGAGCGGAACGGCGAATCGGCGCGCGTTGTAAAGCTGTGGCACCAGCAGAGCGTCGGCAAGTGTCGGTTGGTCGCCGAAGACGCATGGACCATCACTGGCGATAGCCTCCATCGCCGAAAACCCTTCGCCCATCCAATGGGCGGCCCATTGCTTGGGATCGCCGTCGAACTCTGTATTCACGTAATGAAGCACTCGAAGGTTTTGCAATGGGTGAATATCGCACGCAACCATGTTGCAGAATGCCCGCACCTTGCTTCGAAGTGGTTCTGCAGCGGGTAACAAGTGAGTTTCCGGATAGGCTTCTTCGAGATATTCGAGGATTGCCATTGACTGCCCGATGGCGACGTCGCCATCTTCGAAAAATGGCACCAGCATCTGCGGATTCTTGGCTCGGTAGGCGTCCTCACGGTGTTCCGAAATGCTCGGCGCCAGTGAGACCGGTATGCTCTCGTACTCGAGTCCTTTCAGATTAAGCGCGATGCGGACTCGGTAAGCGGCGGATGAACGCCAGTAGCCGTAAAGCTTGATCGCCATGTTATCCCTCGTACTTGACTACCGTTTGATCGATAGTGCCGAAGATCGATGTGCCACTTGCATCATTCATTTCGATGCGGATACGGTCGCCGAATTTCATGAATGGTGTCTCTGGCTTGCCGTTGTTGATTGTCTCAATAGTGCGAATTTCCGCAATGCACGAATAGCCGACACCACCATCGTCGATGGGTTTGCCCGGGCTACCGTCCAGCAGATTGGAAACCGTACCGGATCCAATAATGGCGCCGGCACCCAAGGGGCGTGACTTCGCAGCGTGCGCGACCAATTGCCCAAAATCAAACGTCATGTCGATGCCCGCTTCCGGTTTGCCGAACGCCTTGTCATTCAATGTCGACAGCAGCGGCAAATGCACTTTCGCATCCGTCCAGCTTTCACCCAGTTCATCCGGTGTGACCACGACAGGGGAAAACGCGCTTGACGGTTTGGATTGGAAGAAGCCGAATCCCTTCGCCAGTTCGCCGGGAATCAATCCGCGCAATGAAACATCGTTCACCAGCATGATGAGCTGAATGTGATCGACAGCATCGGCAGCGGACACTCCCATCGGTACGTCGTCTGTGACTACGGTAACCTCAGCCTCGAAATCAATTCCCCAAGACTCATCCATCATCGGAATATCATCGCGCGGCCCGATAAACGAATCCGAACCACCCTGATACATCAAAGGGTCAGTCCAGAAAGACTCCGGCAGTTCAGCGCCACGTGCTTTGCGAACGAGTTCGACATGGTTGACGTACGCTGATCCGTCGGCCCATTGATAAGCGCGTGGCAATGGTGATGCGCACATAGACTCATCAAAGCTCTCTCCGCCACCGACTTCAAGACCTTTTGCAATTGCCTCAAGGGCAGGGCGTACACTGGCCCAATCGTCGAGAGCAGCCTGCATCGTCGTGGCGGCGCTCGCCGCAGACGAACAACGCGTCAGGTCTTTGGATACAACAACGAGGTGACCGTCGCGGCCGTTTTTTAGTGATGCGAGTTTCATCTATTCATTACCCCGAAATTCCAGTTCGTGCAGCCAGGCTGCGTGGCGGGGAGCTTTCTTCGTCTGACTCCACTCTTCGAGCATTGCGGGTGCGACGCGTTTGAGTTCGTCTATTTGCTCTTGAGTTTGTGTGTTCGCAACCAGTTCGAGTCGATGACCGTTTGGATCGAAAAAGTAAATCGATTGAAAAATGCCGTGGTTCGTCGGGCCTATGACGTTCAGGCCTTCAGCCTCAATGTGTGCTTTGGCAGCGACTAAGGCCTCATAGTCTTCAACTTCAAACGCGATGTGTTGAACCCACGCCGGTGTGTTGTGATCGCGGTCCATCTCAGGCTGTGTCGGCAGTTCAAAGAAAGCCAAAACATTGCCCATACCCGCATCGAGAAACACGTGCATGTAGGGATCGGGTTCCTTCGTTGACGGTACCTGATCCTCCGCAAAGGCAACGGTGAAATCCATATTCAGGACACGCTGATAGAAGTCCACGGTTTCCTTGGCGTCCTTGCATCGGTACGCAACGTGGTGAATTCGTTTTAGGTTCATGATTACTTCCTCTCAGGCGGTTACGTCGACAATGCCACGTGCAACCTGATCGCGTTCAATGGACTCGAAGAGGGCCTTGAAATTGCCTTCGCCAAATCCTTCATCTTCTTTACGTTGAATAAACTCAAAGAACGTTGGCCCGACCATATTCGCGGAAAAAATCTGCAGCAGCAATCGAGGTTTTCCGTCTCCGGTCGTGCCGTCGAGCAAAATGCCACGCGATTGTAAATCGTCGATCGGCTCTCCGTGCCCGGGCAATCTTTCTTCGAGCATCTCGTAGTATGCCTCAGGCGGGGCGGTCATGAATTCGATGCCCTGCTTTTGAAGTCGATCCCAGCATTCAAACAGATTGTCACAGCTAAAGGCGATGTGCTGAATGCCTTCGCCGTTGAACGCCATCAGATATTCTTCGATTTGCCCGACGCCTTTAGAGGCCTCTTCGTTCAATGGAATACGAATTTTGCCGTCGGGTGCCGTCATCGCCTTGGATAACAGCCCTGTGTACTCGCCCTTGATGTCGAAATAGCGAATCTCGCGGAAGTTGAACAGCTTCTCGTAGTAGTCGGCCCAGAACTGCATACGGCCGCGGTAGACGTTGTGCGTCAGGTGATCAATCTCCTTGAATCCACAACCTTCCGGGTGCCGGTCAACGCCTTCGATGAAGTCGAAGTCGATATCGTAAATTGATACCCCGGTCTCGTAGCGATCGATTAGGTATACCGTGGCACCGCCGATGCCCTTGATGGCAGGCAGGCGCAGTTCCATTGGGCCGGTTGGAATCTCGATGGGTTGTGCACCTTGTTCCAGCGCTCTTGAATAGGCCGTGTGTGCATTCTTTACCCGGAACGCCATTCCGCAGGCGCACGGACCGTGCTCCTGTGCGAAGTAATAGGCCTGGCTGAATTTTTCGTTGTTGATAATGAAGTTGATGCCGCCCTGGCGCCACAAAGTCACATCCTTTGAACGATGGCGTGCGACTTCCGTAAATCCGAGCAGCTTGAAAGCTGCTTCGAGAATCTTGGGGTCAGGTGACGCGAACTCGACGAATTCGAATCCATCGAGACCCATAGGGTTTTCAAACAGGTCTGCCATTGGTGTGTCCTCAGTCGTACAGAGATTTTCGACAGTATGCGCGGTTTCTAAAGAACAAGTGCCCAGAGTGCGCCGATTTGATAGAATAGAGGAGACATATGTTTCAGAAAAGAGAGAAAAATGGGTAATACCAGCAAGTGAACCTATCAAGAACCGATCGGCGGCTTTTGAACGAGTTGCAAAGGGATGCGACGCGTAGTCAAAGCGAGCTCGCGGAACGGGTTGGCATGTCCAGAACGTCGTGCTGGCGACGCATTCGCGAGTTTGAGGAAGCGGGCCTCATCGAAAGACAGGTCGCCTTGCTGAATCCCAAAGTTGCCGGTTTTAATATCCAGGTGCTGCTGCTGGTCGCAATGACAGAACACACCGACGAAAACCGGCAGAGCTTTGAACGCCACGTATCGCTGCTACCTGAAGTAACAGAGTGCTTCTCGGTGTCGGGCGATCGTGACTACGTTTTGCACGTCGTCGTGAAGGACATGGATACCTACAACGACTTCCTGAACGCGCAAGTGTTGAAACATTCCGCGGTCCGATCTGCCAGCTCAACCTTTGTTTTGCGCAGAGTAAAATACTCGACCGTTCTACCGCTCGAGGACTAGACAAGGCGTACTAAGGAGAGATTGTTTTGGTCGGTTTACCCGAAAACAACCGCGCTGAAAGCGATCAAACTGAAGGCAACCATCATGGCTGTGAGAGAGTATTTTGCGATCTTGACTGTCATTTCGTGCTCGATTGAGTGTCTGTACGATGATGCGATCATAGGCTTCAATCAGCGAACTTAATATCGAATCGGTCACATATGTAGCGCAAATAAGTAAGTAGAACCCACCGGTGGCGCGACAAGTGCTCAGCAGCGTTAGCGTTGCAGAAGTGCTATCGACCGACCGGCCAGCGTCAGTGAACGATTCTCAGCCAGTGTTTCAGACAGAATTCCAGTCGAATAGGAAACTCGCCAGCTATGTGCTGTGGCCGGCAGTCTAATGGTGGTCTCTTTATGATGACTGTTAATTGATATAGCCAGGGCAGATTCCGATCCGTCTGCCTTCCGGGCAGACATCGTCAACGTAAACGCTTTGCTCTCCGACCATTCATGATCGTGCTTGATTTCTCCGGCCTCATTAATCCAGCCTATGTCGATACTGCCGCCATTCGTCGGAAGACTGTCGTGCACGTAATCTTCGATTCGTAATAACGCGGTTTCGCGGCGCAGCCAGATGAGTTCACGCACCTGCTCGGTAAAATCAGAGTCCGTATCAAGACCGGACCAGTCAAGCCAGCCAATCTCATTGTCCTGTGCGTAGGCGTTATTGTTGCCGTTCTGTGTGTTTCCGAACTCATCGCCGGCCAACAGCATCGGTGTCCCTTGAGAGAACAGCAAAGTAGCGAGAATGTTCAGGCGCTGCCGACGTCTTAGTTCCAATAAGTCAGGTTCGTCACTGTCGCCCTCGTGCCCATAGTTGCAACTGTAGTTGTGGCTGTGGCCATCGCGGTTATTTTCACCGTTCGCCTCATTATGACGTTGCTCATAGCTAACGACGTCCGTCAACGTGTAGCCGTCATGACTGCTGACGAAATTGACGCTGGCAAACGGCGGACGTCCGTTGACCTCAAAGATGTCGGAAGAGCCGTGCATGCGCTGCGCCAAAGCGCCGCTCGCGCCATCATCGCCACGCCAGAATTTTCGGACGGTGTCTCTGTACTTGTCATTCCATTCCGCCCAGCGCGGTGGAAATTCACCCAGCTGATAGCCGCCAGGGCCTGGGTCCCAAGGTTCAGCGATCAGCTTCAATTTCCGGAGTCTGTCGTCGTTGCTGATTTCCCCCAACAACGGATGTGTGTTCGAGAAGCCATGCGCGTATCTACCCAATACGGGCGCGAGATCAAAACGAAACCCGTCTACGCCAACGTGTTCGGCAAAATAGCCGAGGCTATCTACGACCAGCCGCCGTACAACGGGATGATCGACGTTGAGCGTATTGCCGCAGCCGGTGTCGTTGATATAGCTTGAAGGATCCTCCGCATCGACACGGTAATAGCAGAGATTGTCGATACCGCGAAACGAGACTGTCGGTCCGTTGAAGCCACTCTCACCGGTGTGGTTGTAGACAACATCGAGTATTACCTCCAGTCCCGCGTCATGTATCGCCCGAATCATATCCCTGAGTTCGTTTAGCGGATGATCGCCACCGTAGCGTGGCATCGGCGCGAAAAAGTTGATCGTGTTGTAGCCCCAGAAATTTCGGAGATCCTGATCCGCAAGATGATGCTCGTCGATGAATGCGTGAATCGGCATCAATTCGATCGACGTGACACCTAACGCTTTGAGGTATTCCAATACTTCCGCGTTTTGCATGCCCGCGAACTTTCCACGCTCGGCTTCGGCGACGGCCGGGTGCTGCATCGTATAGCCGCGAACGTTGCTTTCGTAGAAAATGGTTTCCTTCCACGGAATGCGTGGCCGCTTGTGTTCAGGCGGACTGTTATTCGCAGTGACGACCGACAGCGGAATGTACGGAGCGCTGTCTTGCCTATCGATAGTTCGCTTTCGATCCTTGCCGGGCTTCGAGTCGAATACGGATTCATGCCAGACAAAGTCGCCTTCGATCTGCCGGGCATACGGATCAATCAGAAGCTTGGCCGGATTGCATCGCAGTCCGCGTTCCGCTGCAAAGGGACCGTGTACGCGATAAGCATAGCGTTGCCCGGCACTACAGCCCGGAATAAACTCGTGCCAGATTCCGTCGTCACAATTCGAGAGAAATTGTGTATGTGTTTGTCGCCCCGCCGCATCGAAAAAACACAGTTCGACGCGTTCCGCGGCACCGGAGTAAAGTGCGAAATGTGTGCCATCGGTTTCCGGTGTTGAACCGAGTTGAATCATTCTTTGGCGAGGACCACGGGCTCGAGGTGCCAGATGTCATCGTTATATTCGCGCATCGTTCGGTCGGTGGAAAAGTGACCGGATGCGGCGGTGTTGAGAATGCTCATCTTCGTCCAGTGTCCTTTGTCGGCATAGGCGTTGGCTGCCTCTACCTGGGCATCGACAAAAGCTCGAAAATCGGCGGCGGTCATCCATAAGTCCGCTGGCTCACGAATTGCCTGAATAATGCTGTCCATGACTCCCGTCTCGAAGCGATTGAAGTGCCCGCTTTCCAGGAGGTCCATGACGCGCTTGAAATCCTCATCAGCGTCAATAATCGCTTGCGGATCATACTGGCCGCGCATCTCTTCGATCTGCTCGACGGTGAGGCCAAACAGGAAAAAGTTATCTTCGCCAACGGCCTCGCGGATTTCGACATTGGCCCCATCCAGCGTGCCGATTGTCAGAGCGCCATTCATCATGAATTTCATGTTCCCGGTTCCAGACGCTTCCTTGCCGGCGGTCGAGATCTGCTCGGACAGGTCTGCAGCCGGGCAAATAAGCTCCATCGCCGACACGTTGTAGTCCGGGTAGAAAATCAATTGCAGTTTACCTGCCATCATCGGGTCAGAATTAATGACGCGCGCGACGTTGTTGATGCACTTGATGATGCTCTTCGCCATCGCGTAACCAGGCGCGGCTTTGCCACCGATGATGATGGTGCGAGGCGCAACATCTTCACCGTCACCACGCCGAATACGGTCGTACAGATGAACAGCGTGCAACAGGTTGAGCAGTTGACGCTTGTATTCATGAATGCGTTTTACCTGCACATCGAAAATAGTATTCGTTGACACCTGTAATCCAGTCTTGGCTTCGATGTTCGCAGCGAGGCGTGCTTTGTTGTTCTGCTTGATATCGCGCCATCGTTTCTGGAAGTCAGCGTTATCGGCGAACTCGGATAGCTTCTCGAGCTGCGACAGGTCCGTCGTCCACTCGTTGCTGATATTCTCGCTGATGAAAGCGGCGAGCTCCTGGTTGCACGCCGCAAGCCAGCGGCGCTGCGTCACACCGTTGGTTTTGTTGTTGAATTTCTCCGGCCAAAGCTCGGCAAAGTCGCTAAACAGACCTTCGCGCAGTAGCTTTGAATGCAGCGCGGCCACGCCGTTCACGGAATAGCTGCCGACGATTGCGAGGTAGGCCATTCGCAGCATGGGATCGCTGCCCTCCTGAATCAGTGACATTCGTCGAATACGATCGTTGTCGCCGGGCCAACGCAAACTAATCTCGGCAATGAAGCGGGCGTTGATCTCGTAAATGATATCAAGAACGCGTGGCAGCAAGCGGCGAAACATCGACACGGGCCACAACTCCAGCGCTTCCGGTAATAGCGTGTGGTTGGTGTAGGCCATCGTATTGCGCGTTATGTCCCACGCCTCATCCCAGGTGAGACCATGATCGTCGATCAGAAGCCGCATCAGCTCCGCAACCGCAACGGCAGGGTGAGTATCGTTCAACTGAAAGCAGTTCTTCTCCGCGAATTCGCTAAAGTCTGTGCCGTGTTGCAGGGCCCAGTATCGAATGGTGTCTTGCAGGCTGGCGGACGCCAGGAAGTACTGCTGCCTGAGGCGCAGCTCCTGACCGTTTTCGGTCGCCGCGTTCGGGTAGAGAACCATCGAGATATTCTCGGCCGCATTCTTTGACGCGACAGCGTCAACGTAACTGCCGGCATTAAATTCTCCGAGATCAAATCCGTCCGTTGCACATGCTGACCAAAGCCGCAGAGTATTGACGATGTCATTCTCATAGCCCGGTATTGGGACGTCAAACGGAATCGCGAGCACGTCATGGCTGTCGACCCATTGATAACGTGTGGTTCCTTCATTGTCGGTATACGTGTTGCTACGACCGCCGAACTTGACGGTCTGGGTGTACTCGATACGCTCGATTTCCCAGGGGAAACCCTCGCGAAGCCATGAATCCGGCTCTTCGATCTGATGACCATTTTCGATGCGCTGGTGAAACATCCCGTACTGATAACGAATGCCATAGCCCATCACTGGCAGCGCCAATGTTGCACAGCTGTCGAGAAAACAGGCCGCCAGGCGACCGAGTCCACCATTGCCGAGTCCGGCGTCTTTCTCGCGCTC
>RCNB010006556.1_pt1 | contig 10665 bp, 6 predicted proteins | sample 2041321 | NCBI WGS metagenome assembly RCNB01 (sample SAMN09708232, study PRJNA481090) | Marine sediment metagenome, whole genome shotgun sequencing project.
AATTTCGCTACGCATTTGGCAGGTGGTAATACAGCATTATCCATAAGTTTGACAGCATTTGCCACCTTAGTGGCAGTAATTATGACTCCGCTCAATCTAGCGCTTTGGGGCAATCTTTATGAACCGACGGCTAAAATTTTACGTGATGTTGAACTAGACCCCATTGTACTAATTCGATTGGTAAGCCTTATTTTAGGTGTACCCTTACTCATAGGAATGCTGATTCGGCACTATAAACCAACAATAGCTATCAAATTTTCTAAAGTTTTACGTCCGTTATCGATTTTGATCTTATTGGCATTTATTGCAGGCGCTTTTTATGAAAATTGGGTTGTTTTTCTTGACTATATACATTATGTATTTTTTATTGTAATTGCATTGAATTTTGCTGGCTATTTTTCAGGATTTTACTTTGCTAAGTTGGTCGGACTCTCATATCAAGATCAAAAAACATTATCAATAGAAACAGGCATACAGAATTCTGGGTTGGGCTTATTGCTGTGTTTTGCTTTTTTCGAAGGCTTGGGTGGTATGGCTTTATGCTTAGCATTTTGGAGTGTCTGGGATATTGCCTCGTGTTTAGGCTTGGCCTATTTTTGGTCTAACAAAAAAATAAAAGCAGTCATTTGATGTTGAAACTTATATGGTATCATATCGTCAAAAATTATATCCGTATCGGATTGCACTTTTATTTTAAAGAAATACGCGTTGTCGGTATAGAGAACATTCCGAAAAAGGGAGCCTTATTATTCGTTTCGAACCATAAAAATGCACTGATTGACCCCTTATTGATAGCAACCACCACAAGCAGAAATATTCATTTTTTAACACGCGCCAGCGCCTTTAAATTGAAGGTTGTCAAATGGCTTCTGTCTACTGTCAATATGCTACCAATCTATCGTTTACGTGATGGTAAAGAAACCTTGGTACGTAATAATGCGATCTTTAATAAGTGCTATCATATACTCAACAAAAAAAGATCATTGCTTATTTTTCCTGAAGGTACACATGATATTCGACGATGGGTTCGCCCCTTAAGTAAAGGCTTTACTCGAATCACCTTTGGTGCTTTAGAGCAAAATAACGAGCTAGACTTAACGATTGTCCCTGTGGGTTTGAACTATACAAAAGCAGATGCTTATGGCTCGTCGGTCTCTATTCATTATGGCAAGCCAATTATAGTCAAAACACATTATGATCATAAAAACATCAATGCTTCTACACAACAGTTAAAAACCCTAGTTCATGAAAAAATGAAAGAGGTAACCACCCATATTGAACCTATTGAACACTATGATACTATTATTGCGCAATTGGGTGCGGTTGATTTTATGAGCCCAACAGTTGTCAACGCAATGCTCGCAGATTCGCGAGAGGACCTAAAACCAACGACAACTGCCGCTACAAAACCCAATATTATCTGGCGACTCTTAAAAATGATTGTCAGTATCAATAGTATCTTTCCGCTACTCATTTTCAAAGCTATATACCCGAAAATTCAAGAAATTGAATTTATATCGACGACGCGATTGGCGGTTGGTATTACGGCGTTTCCGTTGTTTTATGTATTGCAAGCGGTTGCAGTGGCTTCTATTTTTGGGTTGCAAGTTGCGGGTCTCTATTTGGTAATGAGTGTACTGTTGGTCTTTATTTTGACCAAAAGCCGCTAAAAGCCATTATATTTAGGTTGTTCTCTTTCCTTTTAAGCAGTATTTATTACAACGATTATGTGTATGGTTAGTTGCCTAAGTTACTAAAAAGGAACTTCGCCGAGGGAATTCGCGAGTCCCCGAGCTTCGGGATTCAAAACACACACAGACTGAGAGATGACCTATATACTTTGTTAGCAAACGTTTATTTTTTAGCTTTAAAATAAGTTAATATCTACTTTAGAAAAATAATAGAATTATAATTTTATTCTATTTAAAAAATTAACTTTGAAAATAATTTAACCGAATTTCTAGTATATAATTAGTATGAAAAAGTTTCTATTTTGGTTTTTAGGTATCTTAGTCGTTATCGGTACAATCTATTTTTTAGTCATTTATTATATTACTTATAGCGAAGGTTACCGAGCCGGTCAATTGGTAAAATTTAGCCATAAAGGCGTAATTTTTAAAACTTGGGAAGGTGAAATTAGCCAAGGTGTTTCGGAAGGGCAAATTTTTAAATTTTCGGTAGAAGATCACGAAAAAGAAGTGATAAAACAATTAGGCGATTTTCAGGGTGCTTTTGTACGTTTAACTTATAAAGAGCGTTTTAAAACATTTTTTTGGCTGGGAGATTCAAGATATTATGTAACCAAAGTCGAAAAAACTGAAAGGAATACTAATTAGAAATAATTACTAAAACTTTTATTAATTCAGAAGTAATTTTAACAGTGAGATTTGATGTAAATTAATTAATCTTTGCCTTTATTCCAGAAATAATTAAGATTAAAGGTAGGCTAAATTTATATATCAAATACGATATTTTTAAATTAGGAATTCAGTTTATTTTTTTTTGTTACCTATAAAATATGAAATAAGAGCATCAATTTAAACAAGTAAATTAGGGTTCAGATTTGTTGCCTTTGAAGATTGATTTTATACCATTGAAATCAATAAAATACTGCAGACGCAGTGAAAATGTATGTTGAGCAGGCTGACCAAACAATTGATTTAAGCTGTCAACAAAAGCATCATCTATATTTTCATCATTACTAAAAAGCTGATTGCGGTATAAAACGGTTAAAAAACTACCTTGTACAAATTGCCATGAATAACTGAGGTCGATATTCCAGGTGCTAAAATTAATATTCGGATTATCACTGACATTATCAATAGTATAACCTGAGTCCGTAGTTAATCGCCCATTATCTAATAAGGTAAAAAGTTCATAATCATAGTCTACGGTATCCCAATAGTGCCTAAAGCTTAGGGAGAGTGAATGAAAAGGGTCAAAATTATAGTTGCCAGAGAGTGAGTTTGTAAGTCTCTGCCTGTTGCGTTCTCCAAAAATCGATTCATCATTTTCGCTAGTTGCATAACCTCTGTCACCATTTCTAAAATCAAAATTAAACTCATACCTAAGTAAGAATTTATCACTGACTCTTACTCTTGGTTCAATTTCAAAATCATATTGAAAAAAATCTCTTCCATCCTCAAAAAGCGTGGATATATTAGCTCTTAAACCGATTGCGAAAACTCTGTTAAAATTCGAAGAAAAAAAGCCACCTGTCCTGACCGAATTTTCGAAAATGAAAGCACGTCCATCTCTCGATTCAAAAAAGTCGTATTGCTCACCTGGTTGTATATTCAATCTAAAACCATAAGCATCTAGCTTTCTAGTAGACGCTCTATAACCACCACCTAAATTGAATCTTGAAAACACATTAGGATCAACTAGTCTACGATAATTGATAAAACCGTTTATTCTATAGCTGTTAAGTTTACCTCTGGGCACAAAAGTTTCATAAGAAACATCTGCTCCAAAATCATTACGGTTATTTCTAAGATTAAGACCTATGTCGTTGATGTTATATTTTGTATCTGCGAAGTTATGATCGAAACTATATCTTAAGTTTCCGTGTACTTTACCAACAAATAGAGAACTACTAAATCCAGTTTCAAGACCTGAATTTTGGTAATTAACATTACTCATTCTTAATTCAGTATTAATTCTATAGGTATTTCTTTTATTAATAAGGTCTGCTACGATAGCTGTGGTGTTAGCATCTCTAAAAGAACCATCTCTGGTGACATTAGTGTTGATTAAACTGACAGCTGAGTTTCCGTTAAATTGCTGATCAACGACCAAAATATTATAATTTGTAATCGGCTCTACAACTTCATTGCGTGTTTCGCCTGTAATCGTATCAGTAATTGATGCGTTTGTTTTTTCTGTTATGGCATTGAAAAAACCAACGCCAAGTCCTTCTTTTGTACGTCCCGAAACTTTCAGCGCATTTAAGACTTTAACTTCTTTTGGTATATTGGCTTCTTCATTTTCATCTAATTCTAATTCTCCGCTTGGAGCACTACCTATACGTCTCGAAAAGAATAATCCTCCTTTAGAAAACAAATCAATACCTTCCGTAAAAAATTGCCTTTGTTCTGAGAAGGTTTGCTCAAAAGGACCTAGATTTAAGACGACATTATCAAAACCCGCTTGACTAAAATCTGGAACTAGTGTCGCATCTAAGGTGAAATTATCTGTAAGACCATATTTAACATCCATTCCAAAGGTTAAATTCGTATCTGTTTCGCCATTAAAATTATTTATGATTCCGGTTGAAAACGGATAAAGATTCAATCTTATAGGTGGTTTAACTCCATCTAAGCCCTTAAGTTCGCCATGATAGAGTCCAACATTGCCTTTTGTAGGATCTATAGGGTTCCAGCTGTACTGAGCACGCTCGCGTCTAAACTGCCTTTGAAGTTGTAAACCCCAAGTTGGTTTATCCTGATCTTCAAATCGTAAGGTTCTATAGGGTATTTCTATTTCTACGACCCAGCCATCATCCACAATCTTAACAGCACTTTTCCAAACAGCATTCCAACTAAAATCTCGCCCAATACTTGGATTGGCAATAGCATCTGCTTGCTGACCAGAACTAAATACGATAAATTGAGTATCATTTTGAGAATCATTATTCGGATTTAAGACGACACGTAAGAAATCTGCTTGACCAAAATTATCGCGAGATGTTAATTGCTTCATGATTTTATCAGGATCATCATATAAATATGCTCCTATATAAATGGCATTATCATCGTAAGTGATTTTTACTTCCGTGCGTTGAGTTTTATCTCGTAGATTTCCAATATCGGGTTCAAACTGAATAAAATTAGTTGCTATTTCCGCATTAGTCCAAATAGCTTCATTTAAAATACCGTCAATTTTTGGTGCTCTTTCTGTACGTGTAATGTTAAGTGTTTTTTTATCCTGAGCAATAACGTTTGTTAAAGCAAAGTTTAAGGCTAGCAGTAGGTAAACAGAGCGTAAGGTCATAAGAGCCAATTAGATAAAAAATTACGATTTAAAATTGAAATTACAAAGCGGTTTTTACGCCAAATTAGTTGCGAATTTAGACTCTCCAAAGTCGTTTTACTCCTAAAGAAAAGTTAAAAAATATGTAGTGCTTTTAACGCAAATAAATGGTAAACTGACAGCTTCTATTTTTGAGTTGTAAGTTGCAGATCTCTATTTGGTGGCGAGTGTCCTGTTGGTATATCTTTTAGCTAAACTAAAAATTATCTAAGTTATATATATATTACGAAGTCATAGTAGGGCACCTAAGACAATTCTATTTCTTATATCCCTTTTAATATTTTGTTACTAGCATAAATAATTACTAATTCTTTATTTACCAGAGCTTTTACAGATACGTTAACAAATAAATCAAAATCATCAGTATAATAATAGGCGTTTGAGGTTCTTGAAAATGAAATCTGGGCACCCAATTCTTTTAAATACTCTAGTATTCGATATAATTCTCTTTCACTTACATGCAACCTTTTTGAAAATTCAGTAGGAGCACCAGTATTTCCTTGTTTTATTAAAATATGAGCTTTTCGTAAACGTTCTAATTGTTTTAAAGTTTTCATACGCATTAAGGTTTATGATATTAAATCCTTAAGGAAATTAGTTAAAGATCATCAAAATAAGAAGACTGTTTTCATGAGTAGCGCCTGATCTTATATGAATGTTGCAAATTAATTTGTAAACGTGTAGCTTTGATTATAAGTGCAGGTCGTTATTAATAATTCTAAGAAGTAAATGATTAGGTTATGAAAATCACGTCAAAATCAAAGCAAATTTTAAGGATACTTTTTTTCTTGATGGCATCTAATAATATGAGTGCACAAAGAAGTGCTCTTGTAAGTACTTCAATTGATAGCCTATTGATTATTGTTGACACCCAAATAAAAAAAGAAAGATTCAAAGATGCCACATTTGTCATTGACTCCCTTAAAAACACTAAGAATTACCAAAAGAACAAGTTTGATCAATTAGCGATAGATTTACGCTATGCCCAGCTATTGTATGAAAGAAAAGAAGATGAAAAAGCAATGCATATGTTGTTGGATGGTGTTGCACAATTAGAGAATTATCCCAATTCTAAATTACTCTGGAACTATTTTATAATACTAGATTTTATACATAGAGCCAATAAAGATTATTCAAAAGCTTTCGACTATAATCGTAAGAGTTTACCAAATGCGCTGACAAGAAGCGACACGGTCGACATTCTAAGGAGTTATGCCATGAGAAGCAGTATTTTTTGGGATTTAGCTATACCTTTAGATACAAACGATATATTATATAAGAATTACGTAGATAGTTTGATTACTATTAATGAAACTATTATAAGTTTTCCGTTAAATTTAAAAACAAGAAAAATAGTATCCGCCGCTTATTCAAATCTTTCCGTCGTAGAAGGAAATCAAGGAAATTTTATTAGGTCAACCAATTTGATAAATAAAAGTATTGAAATTAAGAAGAATTTAAATGACACGATATCAATAGTTTTATCTATGGTGAACCTTGGAAATACTTTTTATCGAGAAAAAGAGTATCAGAAGGCAATCGACATATATAAGGAGTCTCTAAAATTATTAGGTGAAAATCGCCAAACTAAATCGTTGGTAATTCAAGAAACATCATTTCAAAATATCTCTTGGGCATATATTGAGTTGGGTAAGTACAAATTAGCCTATGAATACCAAGAGAAAGCAACTGAGTTTACTGATTCTTTAGCAGCGATTAAGGTAACTCGAAATATAACGGCCATCGAAGCTAAATACCTAGAATCGCAAAAGACCGAAATTGAGAAAAACAAACGTTTAAAAACACAATTTTATTTTTTAGGTTTTGCGACCTTAGTCATTGGAATTTTAGGCTATATAATTTACAGACGTTTACAAAACAAACAACGAAAAACTGAGCGAAAAATATCTAGCTTAAAGTACAAGGCCCTGAATGCACAAATGAGCCCTCATTTTATCAATAATTTATTATTATGTATTCATGATTTAATAGATAAAGAAGAAAAAGAAGTTGCGATTATGCATCTCGATAAATTCAATCGACTCACCAACTTAGTATTACAGTCAACAAAATCAAACTTAATTTCATTATCGAAAGAAATAGAGATGTTAGAATTGTATTTGGATTTACAATTGTTACGTTTTAACAATGAGTTCAAGTATCTTATCAATACGAATGATATCATCAAAAAAGATTTAGATAGTATCAAAATCCCTCCCCTCATATTACAGCCCTTGGTAGAAAATTCTATTGTTCATGGGTTCAGGTCTATAAAAATTAAAGGCCAGTTACTTATAGAATTTAATATAAAAAATGAGGATTATATAATTTGTACCATAACAGACAACGGGAAAGAAACACTTGAAAGTTTAAATCCAGAGATATATACTAAAAACGGCATATCTTTAAAAAATATTAATGAGCGATTACAACTTATTGCACAAGAAAAAGTAGATAAAGAATTAGTGCTTTTTACACAAGTCAAAGACAAATCGAATAAGATTATTGGTTTTAAAACAATATTAAATATACCATTAATATACAATTAGATTAAAATGATTAGATATCTAATAATAGAAGATCAACAAGCAGCTTTTAATCATCTAAAAGAAATTTTGGATACTGATTATAAAGAAGAATTAGACTTTATCGGTACTGCGGACTCTGTTAAAAACGGAATTAAATTGATTCAAGACGTTAGTCCTGATTTGATATTTATGGATATCGAGCTAAAAGATGGCTTAGCATTTGATTTGTTAGATTATTTTTCATCGACTATAAATTTTGAAATTATTTTTACTTCAGGCTATAGCGATTATAGAGAAAAAACTATGGATTACTTTGCTTTCTATTTTCTAAATAAGCCTGTTTTAAAAGAAAAATTGAGGTTTGTAATGACTACATATTTAGCTAAGAAAACGGCTTTTGATTTAGAAAAATACTTAGTTTTTAAGGCTCAAATTAATGCTGAAAAGAAAACGATTGCCTTACCCTTAAGTAACGGACAATTCAGTGTAATAATTTTGGATGATTTAATATATTGTGAAGCTGATGGTAGCTATACACATTATTATACTTCAGATAATAAAAAGTATATATCATCAAATAATTTAAAAAAAGTCGAGAACCTATTAAGTAATTCTTCATTTTACAGAATTCATAGATCCATACTTTTAAACTTAAAGCATATAAAACAATATCATGTAAATGGCAAACTCATACTCACAAATAACAAATCAGTCAATGTGTCTTCAAGAAATAAAAAAGGCTTTTTTAAAATTGTAAAGCTTATGAATTATACCATTGACTAATTAATGAGCACTAAAAAGTATTCGCCTTTTATAGAGTCATCTTTAGTCGTACTATGCTAACTCTTTATCATAATACGTCGTTGCATCTTCTAATAAGACATCTAAGCGCTCTAATTCTTTCTCTACACGCGTATCATCCCATTCTAAATAATCAATACAATCTTTTAAGACCAACTCTTTGAATTTTCTTACACTCGCAATATTAAAATAGAGGCGACCTGTACGTCTTATAAAAAAATCAACCAAACCATTTGTCATTTCATGATGAATACAATACCACAATTCTGCACGAATCAATCTATCTTCAACCTTAGCATCCGCAAAGAAATCAATTTTATGAAGTATTTTAGTTGCTTGTCTCCCATAATTAGACGTCAAATACCAAGCATAATAAGTGTCATCAATGCCTATTGCTGCTAAGTTAATTTCTAGCTGTCGCTGATACGTATTGACTTCATCTACCGATTGCAAGGCATCACTCGTTAATAAAATATGCTCTGTATTCGATTTTTTAAAGGTATTACTTCGCTTGCTACTCATGGTTTTAAGAACCGCTTCAATGACACGATGCGCCATTTTACGATATCCTGTCAATTTCCCTCCCGCAATGGAGATCAGGCCACTATCAGATACAAATATTTCATCTTTACGCGATAATTCTGAAGGATCCTTTTTGTCTTCATGAATTAGTGGTCTTAAGCCCGCCCAATTAGATTCAACATCGTTTTTAGTAACCTTTACTGTAGGGAAGGTGGTATTGACAGCATCCAATAAGTATTTCAAATCGTCTTTTGTAGCCACTACTCTATCAAGATTACCATTATAATTGGTATCAGTAGTACCTACATATGTTATACGCCCTCTTGGAATCGCAAAAATCATTCTACCTCCGTCAACATCAAAATAAACAGATTGCTTTATCGGTAATTTTTCAAACGGCAAAACGATGTGTACTCCTTTTGTAAGATGCAATCGCTTGTTATTCATTGAAGCATCTTTCTTACGTAATATATCAACCCAAGGGCCCGCTGCTGAGACATAATTTTTAGCAGTTATATTAAGTCTAATACCATCATTATGGTCAATAGCGTTTACACTTTTTATCTTGCCCTCGCTGTTATATACGAACTCTTCAACTTCGCAATAATTAATAATTGTTGCACCAAATTCGGTAGCCTTTTTGAGTAATTCAATGGTCAAACGAGCATCATCGGTACGATATTCGGCATAAAAACCGCCGCCAAGTAAGGTCGCTTCATCTAACAATGATTCTTTGGCAATGGTCTCTTCTTTAGTGAGCATTTTTCGTCGATCATCGCCTTCAACATTTGCTAAAATATCATATACCTTCAGGCCAATAGAAGTCAACATTTTACCATAAGTACCTCCTTCAATTAATGGCAATAACATTTTTTCAGGCACCACAAGGTGTGGCGCTAATTTATGTACAATAGCACGTTCGGTACCGGACTCTTTTACGAGACCAATTTCCATTTGTTTTAAATAGCGAAGCCCTCCATGAATGAGTTTCGTTGACTTATTACTGGTGCCAGAGGCAAAATCATTTTTCTCTACCAAACAGGTCTTCAGCCCACGTGAAGCCGCATCTAAAACAATACCTGCACCTGTAACCCCGCCGCCAATAACTAATAAATCAAAGGTTTCGGACGTTAACTTCTTCAACTGTTTATCTCTATCAAGGATAGAAAAACGTTGTGCACGCTCTTTCTTTTTTGTCGTGGATGTTTTTGTTCTTTCAACCGCTTGCAACCACCCTTTATATTTTTGTTTTCTCGTTTTTTGAGTCATTTTTGGCTCAAAAAATTGCTCTGTCTCTCTTACGGCTTCAATATCGTCTTTGGTCCAAACGCCTGCTTTTATCCCTGCTAATAATGCCGCACCTAATGCTGTTACCTCTAACATTTTAGGACGATCAACCGTTACGTTTAAGATATCGCTTTGAAACTGCATTAAGTAATTATTTGCACTCGCTCCACCATCTACTTTCAAGGTAATCATTTGCTTATTACTGTCTTGAATCATTGCATCGATCACATCTTTTGTCTGATATGCCAAGGCCTCTACAGTAGCTTTGACAAGGTGCTTTCGACCGGTGTCTAAGGTGAGTCCATAAATTGCACCCTTCGCATTTCCATCCCAATATGGCGCACCTAATCCAGCAAAGGCAGGCACTACATATAAGTCTTTGAGTGGTGGTAATTCATTACAAATAGCCTCTGTTTCGGAAGCTTTTTCTATGAGTTGCATTTGATCTCTAAGCCATTGAATCGACGCCCCACCAACAAAAACACTTCCCTCTAAT
>RCNB010002765.1_pt1 | contig 10662 bp, 9 predicted proteins | sample 2041321 | NCBI WGS metagenome assembly RCNB01 (sample SAMN09708232, study PRJNA481090) | Marine sediment metagenome, whole genome shotgun sequencing project.
CCATGGCTATGGCCAACATAATTAGGGAACTCAAACCGGATATTGCATATGTTGACCCAGCTGATGTTAACATAGAAAGATATAAAGAAGACATACTGCGGGTTCTACCTATTAAACCTAAGATTATATGTGAAAGTAAGGCAGATGTGAAGTATCCATCCGTTTCAGCTGCTTCAATTCTTGCTAAGACTAGGAGGGATTCCAGAATTGCTGACCTACGGGATGAGTATGGAGATTTTGGATCTGGATATTCAAGTGATCACAGAACTAGAAGATACATTGAGGAATACTTCTCAGAAACGGATGTTTGCCCTAAATTTATCAGAGGATCTTGGGCGACAGTTAAGCGTGTTAGAAAAGCTAACTTAGATAAGTGGCTATGATGAAAGCATGGGCTTTCTGAAAAGGATCGAGTTCAAGCATCTCTTCTACTTTGAATACTCGCTCCAGTATGCCTTTCTGTTCGTTATATATCTCAGCGGGGGAACGCGTTACATCAACACTCCTTGACTTGATAGCCAGTAAGATTACCCCACCGGGTTTAAGGAAAAATTCAGCATTCTTTATCACGATATCCGCTTGATCAGGTTGAGCAACGTCAGCGTAGATTACATCAACTTCTGGAACCATGGAAGCATAATTATCCGGTCTTCGTGCATCCCCAAGAATTGGGGATAAGTTATCTCTGTAATGAACGACATTAGTGATGAAATCCCTCATGGATCTGGGTGCAAAATCTACCGCCCAAATATGCCCATCTACTCCTACAATATCAGAGATATGAGAACAGGTAGTACCTGATGCAACACCAAGATACAAAACCCGATCACCTCGGAGAATAGGCATAACCTTCAATCCTTTCTCCAATGCAGCACCAAGTTTACTGCGGAAAGGATTCCATAATCTATACTCTACTCCGTCAACAATTAACAGCTTTTCCCCATATACATTGCGACCTGGAGTCAAATTTACTGTAGCAATAAGATTCCGTTCATTACCTTGAATACAATAAACACCTGGAAAAATGGCAACTGCTGACATATCAGAAATAGTTTTAGCAACCCAATTACTAAAGGGCTTCTAAGAAGTACTTTAGGCTCCAATCCTCTGCTCAATCATCTTTGCTTGAGCGACAGCCATCTTCTGAAGCCATGACATTGGTGTCTGTAGCTCGTTGACTTTCTTGGCAAAGTGGTGGCAGTTTGTGTATGCAGGGGAGTTGCAGATCCTGTTGAAGAAATCTTTAGTAATTTTTACATTGCAGTCCTGTAGGTATGGGCAATCCTTCTTGTTAAGCTTCTTTTGAAGTGCTTCTGATAGTGATGATGATCCCATATTCAACATATCCTCCCTAGACCTATATTATCAGTAAACTGTCATTGGATTTATACTTAACTGTATTAACTTTCAGGAACATGTTTCCCTTTAACCGTTAGTGACGGTTAGTAGATTTTAAGTAGAACAAGTAGAAATAAGCAAATAGTGAACTGGAATGTCTGGAGACGAAAAAATATACGTGGGCTCCAAGCCCATTCTAGCATACGTAACAGCTGTTGTGACTTCCCTGCAGAGAGCAGATCAGGTAAGTGTTATGGCTCGGGGAAGAGCGATAAGTAGTGCTGTTGATGTTGTTGAAGTTACCAAGAGGAGCTTTTTAAAAGACTTGAGGGTTGATAACATACAAATTGGCACGGAGATACTGGGTGAGTCGGGATCTGAACGAAATGTGTCAACAATATCGATAAAACTCTCCAAAACATAGTAAATCTAGAAAGCTAACAAGAATAGAGTACATAACACTAGAGTTAGTAATCTCTCTCGTTTTCATGATCCTTTTCTTCCAGCTGCTTTCTTAAACCTTCACCAATCTGATTTCCAGTGAAAGCATCAGCACGAGCCGCCAACGCGAGTTTGGATGACAAAACCCGGGCAGCTCGACCTCTTAACCTTCGAGGTTTAGAATGTACATATGGGTGCTGGAAAATCAGACCATGTTTTGGGGGCTTAGCATTTGTTTTTTTTGCTCTGAATAATGCTTTTTCTGCTCCTAGAAGCTGGATAGTACTTGCGGGGAACATAGCTAATTTCCGGAGACTCCCAGCCTTTGCAATGAGTTTTGCAGCCAACACAGAACCCGCTAAATGGGACAGATTTGGAGCAATATCCATTGCCTTATTCGCGATCTGGTTTTCCAACATCTCCCGATTATCATACAGAGAAAGAATGTTTCCAGCTAATATAGCCATACTATTGAAATCATCATTGTCTAAATAGGCCCCCATCGAGTTTTTTGCTAATGTTAAAATAGCTGATACTTTACTCGGGCTATAGTCTAAGCTCGATAACTGTGCTACAGTTATCTGGTTACGGTCACCAGTGGTCTGTACTATCTTGGCATATACTTGATGGCTGTCGACCTGCCTGCTGAGTTCAGGGAAGTGGAGACCATGCCACTCCCTCATCTTGCTTGATAACACGTTCAATGACTTATCCAATTCATCGAGCAGCTGTACCATGTGGGTTACAGTCGCACTACTCTCAGACTGGGCTTTATGAACAGCCCTACTAGCCAACTGAATAGAAGTATTATGACTTAAGACAGAATATTCATCTTCATCATCCAATATGCCCTGCTCAACAGCTAATTCTTGAAGATTTGCTCGTAAATATCTACTAGATGAAGACATCATTTCCGCCCTTGTCTTAATTTTATATTTTTTACGTGCACTATCTGCGAGGTTCTGTCGAGGAAATACAAATTCTTTAAACCCTCTTTTCAGCAACCCTTCAACAAGCTGTGTTAACTCCCGGGAAATCATACCTTCGAATAAACGTTCCATAGCTCCAGCTATCTGTTTAGAGTCCTTTGGATAGGGCACTGTCTCAATTATTTGGTTATTTTCTGTTAAACCGAATAGACCAACCAAGGTATCTATGATGTATATTGTGTTATTGTCGCTCAAATTTTACTCTCCGAAGGTTTATCTTTGAAGTCTACAAGTAGTGAAAGACAGTATGTCCCAATTAAGCTTAGCAGTGGAAATTGCGGGGATTAAGCTGAGGAATCCTACGCTAAATGCTGCCGGTGTCCTCGGTATGTCAACTGCACTCTTAGAAAGAGTGTATGAAGGCGGTGCAGGTGCAGTAGTTACCAAGAGTCTTGGTTTGTGCCCTCGTAGTGGACATAAGAACCCAACACTAATTGAGCTTGATGTCGGTGTCCTCAACGCAATGGGACTCCCCAACCCGGGAGTAGAGGAATTTTCAGATTCAATCCGGAAGCTAAATGAAAAGAAGATACCCGTTGTGGCTAGTTTCTTCGGTGCAAGTATAGAGGAATTCAAGGAAGCGGCTAGATTATTATGTGATGCAGGAGCAGATGCACTGGAACTCAACTGCAGTTGCCCCAATGTTGTTGAAGAAATGGGAATGCTTGGAGCCGATCCAGTAAACACGGAAGCCGTTACCCGAGCTGTTAAGGGTGTAGTAGATTTACCAGTATTTGTAAAACTCTCCCCCAATGTTACAGATATTGTATCGATTGCATTAGCAGCTGAGAGGGGGGGTGCGGATGCCATTACTGCTACAAATACCTTGAAAGGTATTGCAGTTAACGTTGATGTGAGAAGACCAATCTTAACCAATATCACAGGTGGCATTTCTGGTCCAGCTCTCAAACCTGTGGCTCTCAGGTGTGTCTGGGACATTTACAAGGCAGTGCACATCCCAATTATCGGCTGTGGGGGGATAGCCAATTGGAGGGATGCGGTAGAATACCTGATCTGCGGTTCGACAGTTCTTGAGATTGGTACCGCTGTATTGAATCATGGTATGGATGTTTACGGTGAAATTACTGCCGGAATAGAGAGCTATCTTGAGATGAATGGTTTCAACAATGTTAGGGAAATCGTCGGATTAGCTCATGGAGGAAACTAGAATGAGGATAAGAACAATCACAAGGGTTATCGAAGAAGCAGATGGAATAAAAACTCTTCAATTTATTGACTCCAACTGCTCTCAGGCCAATCCCGGTCAGTATATTATGGTCTGGATACCAGGAGTAGAAGAAATCCCCATGTCGCTATCTGGCATCAGGAAGGAGGGTGTATCATCTATTACCGTCAGACCAATAGGGGAAGCCACTGAAGCTCTCTGCCACCTTGAGAAGGGAAATAAGATAGGTGTTAGAGGACCATTCGGGCACGGTTTCAAACTACAGGGTGAAAGACCACTGATAATAGCAGGGGGCACTGGTACAGCATCACTTGTACCACTTGTACGTAAACTAGAGAAGCTGGGGGTTAATCCAACCTTCATATTGGGGGCTCGTAACAGTTCACAGTTACTATTTCGGGAGCAGTTGGAGAAGCTACTAGGAGATAGACTACTCATCGCAACAGATGATGGATCAATGGGTTACAAGGGATACGCATCGAATTACGCTGAAGAGGTCATTGAAAAGATTCAATCAGATATGGTTTACACTTGTGGTCCGGAATTGATGATGTCACTTGTGTTCAAGACAACAGAGGAGCGTCAAATACCCTTGCAGGCTAGTCTAGAGAGATACATTAAGTGCGCTGTAGGTCTTTGTGGAGCATGTGCTATTGGCCCATTTAGGGTCTGCAAGGATGGCCCAGTTTTTGACACGGAGATGCTAAGAAAAGTATCCGGGGAGTTCGGAAAAAGTCGTATGGAACCCTCGGGTAAGGTGGATTACGTCAGCCATTAGCCTTGAGAAAGGTTTATAGATGCTTAGGCTGTAGGGTTTTGCGATAGGTATGCCTACACACGGTTCGCTGACTAAAGCAGGTAAGGTTAGAGCTCAGACCCCTAAGATTGTGGGTATTGTACGTAAGAGTCCTAGCCCCCGTAGAAGGAATAGAAGGAATTATGTAAGGCGTGTACTTTCTCCTCCTGATCCACGGTTCACCCGTAGAAGAAGAAGATAGTTACTTCTTTATTCCAATTCAACGTTTTCAATGTGAGTTTAGAGTTGGATCCAGCCCTTAGAGCTATTATTGAGAGACTTTTAGCCCTTGATAGTCCCGATAGGGATGATGTTAACCGGTTAAAGTTTGAAATAAGTAGGGAATTTAGGCTTCCTGGGGTTCCAGCAAATTCTAAGATTATCTCTAATCTAAGATCCGGTGAAGCTAAGAGGCTTCTTCCTATTCTAAGGAGGAAGGAGACCAGAGCTGCTAGTGGGGTTAATGTTGTTGCGGTGATGACTGAACCTAGGGCTTGTCCTCATGGTCGTTGTGCTTACTGTCCTGGGGGTCCTAATGAGGGAGTTCCTCAGAGTTATACTGGTCATGAACCAGCCGCGATGAGGGGCGTCCAGAATAAGTATGACCCCTTCATGCAGGTCTCCAGCCGTGTTGAGCAGTTGAAAGCTATAGGGCATGATGTGAATAAGGTTGACCTTATTGTGATGGGAGGTACTTTCCCCGCTGCTCCTCGGGAGTACCAAGAGGGGTTCATTAAGGGTTGTCTTGACGCCTTGATTGGAGTTCCATCCGGTTCCTTCGCTGAGGCTAAGAGTCGGGCTGAAGGTTCGACGGGGGTTCGTAATGTTGGCATCACTGTGGAGACACGCCCCGACTGTGTCGGAGTTGATGAGATCAATGATATGCTGAATCTGGGTGTCACACGTGTGGAGTTGGGGGTTCAGAATGTTTATGATGATATTTATGAGCTGGTAGATCGGGGTCACACCATTGATGAGGTAGTAGAGGCCACCCGTCTAATGAAGGACGCTGGTTTCAAGATATGTTACCATATGATGCCGGGGTTACCTGGTTCCAGTGTGAAGCGAGATATTGAAGGATTCAGAATGATCTTTGAGGATCCACGGTTTAAGCCGGATATGATTAAGATCTACCCTACTCTGGTTATTGATGGGACAAAATTAAAGGAGTGGTGGGTGGACGGAGAGTATGAACCCCTGTCAACGGAGTCAGCTGTGGAATTGATATCTGAGGTGAAGGGGTTTGTCCCCCCATGGGTTCGCATAATGAGGATTCAACGGGATATCCCAGCCCCCCTTATTTTGGCAGGTGTAAAAAAGGGTCACCTACGACAGCTCGTTAAGGAGCAAATGAAGGAGAAGGGAAATAAATGCAGATGTATCCGCTGCCGTGAAGTAGGCCACAGGGAGACCCTTGAATTTAACCCAGATAATATTAAGATAAGAAGCATCCGTTATGAAGCCAGTGGGGGTATTGAATATTTTATATCTGCTGAAGACCATGATGCCGACGTTCTCATTGGTTTCGCCCGTTTGAGGATTACTTCTGAGTCGTTTAGGCCAGAAACTACTGACTCCTCTGCGTTTATCCGTGAGTTGCACGTATATGGGCAGATGGTCCCTGTTGGTAAGATTTTCCCAGAGGGCTGGCAGCATCAGGGTTGGGGTGGTTTGTTAATAGCTGAAGCTGAGAGACTTGCTCGTTTGGAGTGTGTGGAGAAGCTACTGGTTATGAGTGCGTTGGGGACTAAGGCATATTATGCCCGTTTAGGGTATGAACTGGATGGAGTCTACGTTTCTAAGATGCTGTAAGGATGAAGCTTTTAACTCTGGGTTTCATAGTTAGTGGTTAATCATGTTCGTCGCCGTCTACAAGTATGCAATGCCGGCTGATAAGACCAAGAAATATGTTGACTTGGAGAAGCAGGCCATCCAGATCTATGTAGAACATGGGTGTCTGGGTGTTGAGATTTATAGGGATGCTCAGGATCCTCGTAAGTGGATGGAGATCAACAGGTACAAAGATCGTGCTCATTATAATGAGGTGATGGAAGCAGTGGATGGTGACCCCAAGATCAGATCTCTTCTACAGGAATTCATCAAGCTCTTTGAGGAAGGGCAACCACCAGAGAAGGGCATGTATTATCGGATGATATAACATCTACACTTTTCTCACGGAAAAGTTAAGCTGGAAAGGGTAAGTTAAAGCCATACGCGCGCGTGTAAAAACGTTAACATTTTGGTTGTCATATACTTCTATAGGTTCTATTATTGGTTTTAATGATCAAGCTGTCCAGCATATACATGGATGATCAGGATAAAGCGTTAAGGTTCTAGGCTTCGTCAAGAAAGCTGATTTTCCGGTTGGTGAATTCAAGTGGTTGACTGTTATTTCCCCTGAGGGACCGGATGATATTGAATTGCTTCTTGAACCCAATGTCAATCCGGTTGCTAGAGCATATCAAACAGCCATCTATGAGCGGGGGATATCTGCAACTGCATTCGCCGTCACGGATATCCAGTTGGAGTATGAGCGACTTAAAAACCTGGGCGTAAAATTCACCATGGAACCAACAAAGATTGAAAATACCATATTAGCTGCATTTGATGATACATGTGGTAACCTCATTCAACTCTTTCAGATTTAATCATTTTAACAGATTAAAAATTTAAGGAATATAATTCGCTCTTTTTTTGATCAGTTGTTATTATATTCATGTTCGAGGTATTGGATCTCTGATTTTCCATGGCTGAGGAACGACTTCCAGGATACCGAGGTATACTGTTTCAGAAACTATTAGGAGCCGGTATAGGTGTTGGTGACAGTCTCAAAGTTGTTTCTGGTGGTGTAACTTATGAGGGGTCCCTTATGCCCCGCGTTGAGACCAGTGATGAACACCATATTGTCCTAAAGATGAAATCAGGTTACAATATCGGTCTTCTCTACACTGAGGATACAAAAATAGTCCGACTTGGCGAGGCAGTAAAGCCCGAGTTCAGAACATCACCCCTCCCGGAGATGAGGAACGATCTTCCCCGCGTTAGCATAATAAGTACAGGAGGCACAATAGCCAGCCGCGTAGACTATATCACGGGTGGAGTCCAGGCAGCCATCAGTGCCAGAGACCTCCTTAGCATCGTACCGGAGCTAAGTGATGTCGCCGCCGTTGACGCGGACATCCTATTCAGCACCTTCAGCGAGAACATCAGCCCAGTGGAGTGGTCGATTATGGCGAGGAAAACCGCTGACAAAGTCAAAGAAGGTGTGGATGGCATTGTTTTTACTCACGGTACGGATACCTTAGGATATTCATCAGCTGCCATTAGCTTCGCGTTGAAGAAACTGCCGATCCCAGTCATTTTCGTAGGCTCCCAGAGGAGTAGTGATAGACCCAGCAGCGATGCAGCCACTAACCTATTAGGTGTTGTACAGACAGCGGGGAAATCCCCGTTTGCCGAGGTCGCATTGGGAATGCATGAGACCACATCAGATACCTCAATTATATTCCACAGGGGCACCAAGGTCCGAAAATTCCATACTAGCACACGCTACGCTTTCCAGTCAGTGAATGCAAAGCCTCTAGCGCGTTTTAACGACGGGAAGATAGAGATGATCTCACAGGACTACAATAAGCGGAACGAAGGAACACTAGAGGTCAGGGACCGCTTTGAGGATAAGGTGGCCCTCCTTAAATTCCACCCCGGCTTCACAGAGGGACTCATCAACCACTGTATCGATGAGGGCTTCAAAGGCATCGTAATTGAGGGAACGGGCCTCGGTCACATAAGCACAGGATTGTACGACGTCATCAAGCGAGCTAATAAGGAAGGATTACTCCTGGGGATGACCAGCCAGTGTATATATGGTAGAGTAGACATGGACGTATACTCCACAGGGAGAGAACTTCAGGCTCTGGGTGTCCAGCCCCTCGGTGACATGCTCCCGGAGACTGCACTTGTCAAACAGATGTGGGTCCTAGCCAACTCAAATGATATCGAAGAAGCAAAAAAAATTATGATGGAGAACATAGCAGGAGAATACAGTGACCGCATACTCTACACAGGGAGGTTCGGCTGATGGACTACAAAAAACTTGGATTAATGGTAGGCCTAGAGATCCATCAGGAGCTGGCCACCAAGCATAAACTCTTCTGCAAATGCCCACCGGAACTATTCAAAGATGACCCCGAGTACACCTTCATTCGAAAACTGAGACCCAGCCAAAGCGAACTGGGGGAGGTAGACCCAGCTGCACTATTCGAGTTCCTCAAGGGCAAGACTATAATGTACGAAGCAAACCGTTCAACCAGCTGCCTTGTAGAGATGGATGAAGAACCACCGGGGCCTTTGAACCCTGAAGCCATAGACATATGCCTACTATTCACAGTTCTGACTGGAGGGGTGCCATTAGACGAGATTCATGTAATGCGCAAGATCGTTGTAGATGGTTCTAATACTACTGGCTTCCAGAGGACCAGTGTCATCAGTCTCGGTGGAAAATTGGACGTTAAAGGCAAGACAATCAAGCTCCAGCAGGTCAGTTTGGAGGAGGATGCAGCCCGTAAGACTGGGGAAAAGGACGGAATGACTGTTTACAGGCTTGACAGACTCGGTATCCCCCTAATTGAGATTGCCACAGCACCGGATATTCGATCACCCGAGGAGGCGGAGGAGACAGCTCTCGTTATAGGTAAGATCCTTCGGGCCACCGGAAAGGTGATGAGGGGTCTGGGCTCAATTAGGCAGGATGTTAATGTCTCTATCCGAGATGGGGCGCTTATCGAGATTAAAGGAGTTCAGCAACTGGACCTTGTCAACAAGACAGTTGAATATGAGGTACAACGTCAGGTAGGACTCCTTGGAATAATAGAAGAATTAAAGAAACGAGGTATCGTCACCAAGGATATCGTTAACAAAACCCTAGACGTCTCCCACTTGTTCAAGGACTCCGAGAGCAGAATAATCAAAAACGCATTCAAGAATAAGGGTAAGGTCCTTGCTCTCAAACTAGAGGGTTTCGCGGGTCTTGTCGGTTACGAACTAACCCCCAACAGACGACTAGGAACCGAGATGTCCGACCATGCTAAATTCAAGGGAGGTGTCAGGGGTATATTTCACACCGATGAACTCCCAGCATACAACATCACTCAAGGTGAGGTGGACAAGCTCAGAGACTACATGGAAGCACAAGCCAAAGACGCTGTGGTAATAGTCGCTGACAATGAAGAAAAATGCAGAAAAGCCTTAGAAGCGGTCGTGGATAGAGCCAGACAGGCTATTACAGGAATACCGGAGGAGACAAGATCGGCGAACCCCGATGGGACAACCCATTTCACAAGACCCAGACCAGGAGCAGCTAGAATGTACCCTGAAACGGATGTTGTCCCTACAGAGATAACTACTGAAAGGCTTGAATACATACAGAACAACCTCCCGGAGATGCCAGAAGAGAAACTGAAACGATTCAAAAAAGAGTACAGACTCAACGAGAAGCTTGCAAACCAAATAATCAACTCAGACTACATTGAACTCTTTGAGACAGCTGCACGGGAGGACAAAACGGATACCACTCTACTAGCAGTCACCCTCACAGAGGATTTTAAGAGCATTGAAAGGGACGGTATCCAGATAAACAAAATCAGAGATAAAACCATCAGGGATACTTTCAAACTCGTTATAGATGGAACAACCGCAAAGGAGTCCCTCCTAGATATATTCACTTTACTGGCAGAAACCCCCGATATGAATCCAAAGGAGGCAATAGAAGCACTAGGACTTGGAATGATACCCGAAGAAGACCTGAAAGCACTCATTAATGCTACTGTAAATGAGAAATCAGATATGATAACTAGTATGGGTGCGAGAGCATTCGGCCCCCTCATGGTATTAATCATGAAGGAGGTTTCTGCCAG
>RCNB010002766.1_pt1 | contig 10662 bp, 14 predicted proteins | sample 2041321 | NCBI WGS metagenome assembly RCNB01 (sample SAMN09708232, study PRJNA481090) | Marine sediment metagenome, whole genome shotgun sequencing project.
AGTTGTTTTTTCTAAGGATTACCTATAAACCCATTCAGGCACTTGGACATCTTCCTCTGAATCAATGTCTGGAATGTAAGGCTTAAGATCAATAACAGGTGAACCATCGTATGCATCTATAGTGTCAATCTGAATAATATTCTCTTCAATTGAAAGTATTTTACAAATTGACAGGCCAATAAGGTTGGGGCGAACTGGAGATCGTGTGGCAAACACTCCTTGTAAGGGGTTATGGGGATCTCCCCTGGGATAAACTTGAAGGATCTCCCTTTTTTCCTGGTTGTCATTTTTGTGAAGCCAATAACAAACTACTACATGAGAAAATTCATTCAGTCCCAGTATGGCATCCTCATATTTTACATCAATTTCGATGGTGGTAACATTATGGTGTTTTCTTATTAACCCAACGGAAGATATTTGATAGACATCACTTTTGATGGTTGAACAACTTATCACAGCACCCAAAAAAATAAACAGATAACTTTTGAGTCTAACTCTTGCCTTTTGATGTGGGAGGATATGTCTAACCAATTGAGATTTCAATACGCCCCTTTTTGTAACCTTTAAAAGAGGATAAAAGAGCTCTTATGGTATTTTCTACAATTCCAGCAATGAAAGGATTCATGGGAAGAGGAGTTCCATCAATTTCTATAGCTACTTTTGGATTGAGAGAAATACAGTCTTCTGATTTCCTATTCCCTTTGACTATCTCTTTAGCAAAAGCATAGCAGTTATCGAACCCACATGCTTTGCAATTCAGATTAGGAAGCTTAAAAGACTTTTCTTCGATGATGTCAATGAGTTGTGTAATATCCTGAGTTACAGGAAAGTAAGGGGTGTGTGCCGTACCATATCCCGCTATTTCAAGTCCATTCAAGCAATCCTGTTCTTTTCTATTTTCATCCATGATAATGATTCTCGGATAGCTTTTGTCCTCTTCAAATCCATTTATCAGTACGTAATCCGCGTCAAAAAGAGCTAATATATCGTCTAAAGACATAGAGTTTTCAAACGAAAACGTGGTTTTATCCGGAAAACAATTGACAACAGTGTGTGAATAATCATTTTGTATATCAGCTTTCTTTTCTGGGGTACCTTTTAAACTTGTGACATACTCAACCAAAGCAACTTTGTATTCTCTACGCTTCAGTTCATTGGACAGATATGCCATCAATGATGGTTCATTCTTTCCAGAACAGTTCACTATTCCTACACATTTCATATTCATTGCCCCATTACGTATTGTCTACATTCGGTATCTTGCTTTTAACAACAAAACTCCCAACTTCATGTCCTATATCCTTTGCTATGACTGGACATTTTACTTGTAAAAGGAAAAATATCCTTTTATTAACATCACTTAAAGTTTCATAATTACCCTGACCTTTTGCGATAACTAAATCTGAAGATGCAAATCTTTTCTGAAACTCATGAGAACAATTTTCCAGAATGGTGCCTGGAGCATCTGATCCATTGTCAATCACATCAACCAGATCGAACATATCTACTTCCCGTGCATCTTCGGTAGTAACATCATTTATAATCGGTTCTCCTCGTACTACGTATGTTACCTTTTCATGGGGCAACTGCTCGATAAATAAGCGATCAAAAACAATTTCCCCGGCGTTGTCTCCAAGATACAGGATATCATTTGCTTCTCTTACTTCATTATGCAATTCATCCACATTTTTTATTTCTAAAGATGTTTTCATAGAACGATCAATGGATTGTAAAACCATCGAACTTGTTATTTTATCTTTTATCCCGGAATCAATAATATTTCCTGCAATAGACAAACGGAGCATTTTTACAAATAAATCTGGATCATTTCGATATCGCTCTCTTATTTCCGGAATGAGTGACATTGCAAAATGATTGTGGTCTTTTTTCTCCTGAGCAAAAGGATCACCATTGCCTGTCATTTGCTTTATGGTTCGATGAATTTGTTGTGCCATCGCTGGAGGTGATTGGCTTAAGTTTATTTCAGAAATCAACCGCAAAACCTTTCTTAATACTATCTCATGCATTGCTTCATCGTCTGTTATTCTACGTAAAGTCGCTAATGTCTGACTTAGAAAACACGGTATGCAGTCGAAAAATGTTTTCATCAATTCACCTTGTCTCGTTTTTTTTATATTAATATTTTAGCTTATCCAGAATACTCCAGTTGAATGTCTTTGCCAAAATTGTTAACAATACTGGATTCCCGCTTGCGCGGGAATGACATGTTTTTTCAATTGGTTTCATCCTTATCTGTCATCCCTGCGAATGCAGGGATCCAGGAATTAATAGACAACTTGAGTATTATAGATAAGCAGGTTAATATTTTCACTCTTTAATTTGTACGTATCTTCTATTTCTTTTACCTTTGACTCTTAAATCACCTTGTTTTATAAAATCTTTTCCATGAATCTTTCCCTTCTTGCAAATAGTTTCTGATAGCTTTTTTAAGGGCATTTACTGCTAAAACTGAACAGTGGGCATTTTCCTCCGGTAATCCCCCGAGTTTATTTAAGATATCTTTACTGGTAATGTGCATAGCTTCTGGAATAGTTTTACCTTCACTTAAGGAAGTAACCGTACTACCACAGGCAAGCGTTGTTCCACAGCCATCAGTCATGAATTTTGCATCGTAGATTATGCCATCTTTTATCCTTAAATAGATTTCCATAGTATCGCCACAGGGGCCAGTGAACTTTCCATACCCGTCTGCGTTCTTTATCTCCCCTGTATTTTTTGGATGCAAAAATAATTCAATGACTTCCTCACTGTAGACTTTTCTCATGTCATCGATAATTTCTTCTTGCATTTGGTTAACCATTTTATCAAAATCTGAAGACATGTTACCTCCTTTTTATTCTTTTAAAATGATATTTTACACATTTACTACTTGGTAATATCCGCGGTGGTGATGTGGTTTGTATTGAACCCGCCCTTCTTTTATAAGTTTAGCTAAATATTTTAGTGTTTCATTACTGTGCAATCTCAATGCATTGCAGATATCGTCACAGGTGCAGGGTCGTCTACTGATTAAATTGACAATCTTTTCTTCCTTATCAGCAAAGCTCGTACCCATTTTTGAAGGGACAGTATCTGATATAAGCTCTACTTTTGTTCCTAGTACTTCTTTAATGGAAACTAACTGCTTTTCACTTAAAGGGTATGCAAAATCATATGATGATGGTCGCAACACAGTGTTCAATTGAACCCTGTCTGGTTTTATCTCTTCTATTTTTTCACGCATCTTCTCTATTTCTGCACGATCATCATTCAATGCACGACAAAAAAGAATTTCTAACCAGATTTCACCGTGAAATTCCTTCCTGAAATCTATAAAGGCTTTTATGATGTCATTTATATTAAGAGACGGTTCAGGACGATTAATATGTCTAAAGACTGAAGGATTAACTGCATCAAGTGAGGGCAAAACAATATCTGCTTTCAGAAGATCTTCCTTTACCTGATCCATAAACAAAAGAGATCCATTGGTAATCACAGCCACAGGAATGGTAGAGACACTTTTAATCTCTTTAATAATTTCTCCAATCTTTGAATTGAGTGTAGGCTCACCTGAGCCTGATATAGTTATATAATCAGGTGGGGATTGTAAAAGTGGCAAATATTCGTCAAGATGACTAATGATTGAGTCCTTTGAGATATATTCTTTTCGTAAAATAGTTTTATCAGTTGTTTTCCCTAATTCGCAATAAATGCAATCATAACTACAGGTCTTATAGGGAACAAGATCTACCCCAAGGGACATACCCAACCTCCTTGAGGGAACCGGACCAAAAATATGTTTCATGTATGACTGACTCCTCTTATTTGATAGTAGAAAGTGTCTACTTAAAAAATCTTTCAGTAAATAACACGTATAAGCTGTTCAATCTCCTCTTTTGGAATTCCAACGACGAGTTCTTCATCTGAAACCTCACCATACTCCCTGGAATCATCACATCCAAAGGAAATACAGATCTTTTTAGTAAGATATGTTTGTACTGCCACATCCCCACACATAGCAGTGAGACTGGACAACTTTACCCCTAAGCTATTACCGGTCCTCTGATAAATTTTTAATAATTCCATGAATCTTACAGGATTTATATAAAATATAAGGATATCTGGGTCATCAACGTTCAACCCTATATACTTATATGGAGAATTCTTTATTCTGGGAATATTTTCAACTAATTGCTCTGCTATTTCTTTAGATATTCCTCTTTTTAATTTTATTGCATTGACAATTTCTTCCTTCGCTTCATCTTCAAATCCTAAGGCGTACCTCGCTCCTTTACAGATTATGGAATCCTTATCCAGGAAAACACGCTGATCGCGAGCTATTCTCACTGCCTGACAAAATCTGATATCTCTTAATATTTGAAAATTGCTCATGTCGATCTCATCATTGTAAAATTTAACACCTACACCCTTTATGCCAAAATGATCTTGAAACAACTCAATTGCATCCATCCTCATTGCTCCTCTTGCTAATCCAAAACAACTCTCTCTACCATTAGTATTTTTTTATATACTAATTCCTAAAAACAACAAAATGTATTTTAAGCTCACATAGGTGATAATCACGCCAAAGATAAGCTTTAAAACTGGCGTATTCAGCTTTTGCATCAACTTAACGCCATAAGCTGCTCCAATAGCAGCTGCAATACCCAGGGTCAAAGCAGCCGGAACGTCAACAAATCCTTCGTAGTACTTTATTGCTGTTCCCAGTAAAGCAAACCAAAGGAAGGATGCCAGTGATGTTCCTATAGCAATTTTCATATTTGATTTCAAAACATAAACACTTAAGGGAACCAGTGCATATCCCCCGCACAAACCTGTCACACCGGTTAGGAATCCAACAGATGAGCCAATGACGGATTTTGCCGTTTTGCTTCCTGGAATCTCACTACCTGGAATTTCTTTGAACCTTCGAGGAAAGATGCCCTCATTTAGCATACGTAAAGCTGGCCAGAGAAAAGCCAGGCCAATGAGGAGATCAATGATCGAACCGTACTGAGCAATGTATGAAAAGACTATAGAACCAACAATAATACCTATTACACCACTGATAGCGAATGTGAGGGTGGTGCTATTATCTATGTTCCTGATACGCCAGTTATTCCACGCTCCAGATGCGGAAGTAAAAACAACAGCAGCCAGGGAGGTACCAACCATCAAAGTCGGAGAGAAGTGAAATCCGAAGCGGATCACGGGCATAATAACTACACAACCCCCAATTCCCAAAAGACCTCCAAGTGTACCTGCAACAAACCCAGTAATAAGTAAAATAAAAAAACCCAAAATGTCGATTGTCATTTACTCACTCCTTTCCGTTCTTCATCATTGACATACATGTATATGATAATATCTTTGACAAGTTTGGTTAATCTATGTGGTGAATAGTTACTCTTTTACATTAATTTGAATATATATATTGTGGGCATTGTAATCTTCATCTTTCAAAGATAGTTTAACACTGGTACCGTCAGAGGTACCTGCCGGTATGGTAAATCGGTAAGATTTCTCACCCCATCTTGTTCTTGCGATAACCATTCTTTCTGTTCCATATACTGATTCTTCTGGGGTAATGTTGATTCTATATGTCGCATTTCCATCAACCATAAAATTATTCAGTTCACCAAAATGAGACGGGTCACCTTTCCAAAATCGAGCCCTTTTTCTGCAACCCATCCCCCGGCCAAAAAAGGAGTTCATTCTCATGCGTCCATACCCCGATCTGAAATTAGAGATATCTTCTGAAGAATAATGCTTCCTAAAACCAGTATGTCCATAGTAATCATACTCTCTTCTTTTATCAGCATCCCCTAAAACACTATAGGCTTCACTTATCTCCTTAAACTTTTCTTCAGCCTCCTTGTCCATGGGATTTCTGTCAGGATGATATTGTAAAGCCAAAAGCCTGTATGATCGCTTTATCTCCTCATCTGTTGTTTCTCTGTTTAGTTTTAAAATCTGATAATAATCATTTTTTCTCATCAATCACCTTTTACAGTTCATAATCAACAACTTCCATCTTCCACAAAAATAGCTTCTTTTGGACACATCTTCCCCCAAATTCCACAACATCGACAAGAGATGGAATCAACAATATAAACTTCTGCCGGAATTACTTTTGCCTTAATAGTCTGCTACTTTCTAACCATTGAGGTACCACAGCTTGGACACTCTATTTGGTAGCAGGGTACTCCTGCCTGGTGAGAAGCAGTAGTTCCACAGGATGGACATACACACTCACCGCCGGGCCCAGCACCTGGTTTGGTCCCCGACATCCTGCCTCTACCACCTTCTCCTCCCATACCTCTTCCGGTTCCAGGACCACCTCCTCCTGGAGGACCTGTTCCATCTCCTCTTGGCATAGCAATCACCTCCTTAAAATTACATGATAGGCGTATCCGCTTATCTCAAAGCATGCCAACTGTTTGCTACAAGCGGATAACTTAATTATATTATCGAACGATATAACACACTACTTACTTTCTTCTTCCAACTCCCTCACTCTGCTATCAATCTGTTCCAACTGCTGTTTAAGAAAACCAGCCTGATTCTTTAAAAGATTTAATTCCTGCTCTGGAGTCATCATTTGCCCCACAGGTGGCTGGAACCCTGAGGAATAAGGTGGAGTCATTGGTCCATACTGTGGGTAAGTTGCCTGGCCTGATTGCATTGCCTGCCAATAAGCCTGTGCCTGGGGAGTTGGCCACTGACCCGTTGTAAGATACGTTGCTCCTGGTGGCATCCCACCCCAACCGGGACTGTACCCAAACCTCATCCACCCTGGCAGTCCTGTTAAATGGTACATGTTTCTATGTCCTCCTGGCATCTTTATCACCTCCTTTTTGTCTGTTCAAAAACAATTAATTTAAAGATTGTAAACTGCCATGCAGTCTTACCAATACCTTCGACTTCTGCCTCTACCACCACCAAATGCACGACCTCTACCACCACCTCTGGGAAATCCACCACGGCCTGCACCAAAAGCACAGGGATAACCAGCGTAAGGATAACCTCCAGAAGGATTAGCAGCATAGGAATAACCACCATAAGTGGCATAACCTGCTCCTGGTGTACAAAAACCACGTCCACCACCTGTTCTAGGACCCATACCCATTGGTCCTGTTCCATCAAATCCTGGCATATCAAACACCTCCTTTCATAATTTTATCTTTTTGTGAAAACACTTCCCCTTCTTCTGTATCTCCCCCTTCTTTCACTATACCTCCCAGTTTCTTTTGCTGGGGTAATAGGTGCTTTTTTAACATCCAAATTTCCTTTAATAAAATGATTTAGTACCTCATCTGCCTCTCCTGAAACCATGGGAATAACCTCTATCCCATTGCTCATAAGAAGCCTCCCAGTAAAATTGCTTATGCCGCCACATATCAAAACAGTCACTCCTTGTTCCCTTAATAAAGCGCTTCTTCTTATCGGATTAAGATTAATCAAAGAATATTTTTCCTTATCCAGCACTTTTCCACTGTTCACTGTCGCTACCAGCACATTTGAAGCAAAATCAAAACTCGGAGAAACCCTGCTATTAAACATAGGAATAGCAACCTTCACTCTATCCTCCATTTATCATTCTGATTATTTGTAGAGCATTATTTATGCCAAAAAGAGGAATTTAAGAAAGGGACGTATTATCAAATGGTTAGAAAATTTGATGGATTAATGGAAGTAACAAACATTGCATAATGCAATCAAGAAAAGGAATGGGTTGCAATATGCAATAAGATATGTGTGGTATAGAAGATTATAGATCCTTAATATTATACTTTTTAATCTTCCTCCATAGAGTGCTTTTATCTATACCCAACTCTTCTGCTGCTTTTGAACGATTGCCACCATGTCTTTTTAATACATCAATGATTAAATCATTTTCAGCTTCTTTAAGTCTACCTGCCGATTTCGTATTACTCATTTTGTCTTCCTCAAACTTTTCAATAAATTCTTTAGGTAAATGCTCTATCTCGATTTGAGAACCGTGACACAATACAAACGCATGTTCAATTATATTTTCCAGTTCCCGTACATTACCTGGAAATTCGTATTTCATTAATAGGTTAAGGACATTATTTGGCATGCCAATTATTTTCTTCCCTTTCTTTAGATTGAACTGATTAATAAAATGATCCACCAAAAGGGGTATATCTTCTCTGCGCTCAGAAAGAGGAGAGAGTTCTATTTTGACAACATTGAGTCTGTAATAGAGATCTTCTCGAAATGTTCCACGTGCAAGTAGTTGTGATAAATCCTGGTTGGTGGCAGCAATGATGCGTACATTGGCTTTTAGTGGAAAGGTCGCACCCAAAGGTTCATATTCCTTCTGTTGAAGGACTCTCAGCAATTTTACCTGTAAGGCAGTTGACAATTCAGCAATTTCATCTAAAAAAAGTGTTCCCTTTTCAGCCAGGGCAAAACGCCCAGGCTTATCTTTTTTTGCATCTGTGAAAGCCCCTTTCACATAACCGAAAAGCTCGGATTCCAATAGTGTATCCGGTAAAGCTCCACAATTTACTATTATATAGGGTTTTTCTTTTCTATGGCTTAGATTGTGAATAGCACGGGCAAAAAGCTCTTTCCCTGAACCGCTCGCTCCTTGAATCAAAACAGTGCTGTCACTTTCTGCAATATCAGGCAGTACATCAAAAATCTTTTGTATTTCATGATTTTTACTAATAATATCCTCAAAAGTATATCGTTTGGATATTTCTTTTTTCAATTCTTCTATAGAAGAAAGGTCACGGAATGTCTCTACTCCTCCAATGATCTCTCCTTTTTTATCCTTTAATACAGCCGTGCTGATACTAACGGGTATAGTTTTTCCTTCACTATTTATGACAATGATTGGTAAATCAATGATTTCTTTGCCCGTTTTTAAAGTTTTTTCTAGAACACATGCAGTCTGACAAATATTAGCGTGAAGAACATCAAAACACTTTTGCCCTATAGCATGCTCCTTCGAAATACCGGTAATCTTTTCCGCTGCTTTATTAAAAGATGTTACATTTTTTTCATTATCAATGGTAAATACACCATCGGCAATGCTATCCAATATAACATCCATTGAGAGAGACAAACTATTTTTACCTGCTTTCATTTTCTATCCTTAAAATTCTTTAACAGTTTATCTGCCTATCACATGCCCAACTCTTTCAAGATGCCTCTTTCCAAGCAAGCCCTGCTCAAATATCTTATAAGCACCCAGTTTGACAAGATCGTTAAACACAAACCAGGATAATGCATGCCCCCACACAAAGAGCGCCAGCTTCCATCCTATGGGAGGTAGTATAATACCATAAACAACGATCAGAGTAGCAATGAGCTGGGTGGTAATAATGGCCAGAAACAAAGGCTCGGCCGGTTTAGTAGACCAGAAAGGCCCCCTTGTCCTTGCAACAAACAGTGTCATATGACCCGCTACAGAAAGTTTTAAATAGATGAAGGACTGAAGCATCTCACGATATAGACTGAAAATCATACGCTTGTGTTTGGCTATTAGATAATGCCATTTTAATGCCCTCCTTTGACTTTAGAGAGTAACAAGGTTGATTGTGGGATTGTTTTCAGGAAATCATTTTTTAAATAGAGGGATTCGGCATCTGGCTGTGCTATGTCTACTACCCAATAAAGTGATTTGCCATTTTCAAAGGAGATACTAAATGCTTCGACCGAGGATGTTTCCAGATAACTACTTTCATTTATGCAAAATAATTTCAGATTCACAAAAATACCTTTCCAACACTATCTAGCAAGTTATGCGATACGGTCGAATTTGCAAGGTAGAAATTTCACAAATGACATCAATAGCTATTTTAATATCCGGATCGAATAAGTTCAAATATTATGATGCCACAACTTTTGAACGTTATCAAACAATTTGATTGCTCACATATTTTTTATTCTCCTATTCAGTTAAACTTATTGTAACTAATCCAGAGATTGACCACGTTTACTAATGTTGTTGCTTCTCTATCCATCTAATGTAATGACCACAAACTGTGAACTTCTTCCCCTTTTAACCCAAAAGAGTATCTTGTCGCCCTTTTTAGCATTTTTTATGGCTTTATAATACTTCTCTAAATCTTCAACAGGTTCACGATTTACTTCTATAATGATATCACCTTCCCTGATACCTGCCAAATCAGCTAAGCTATCACTTTCTACATGTGTCACTAAAACACCTCTTGTCTCTGAAACCCTGTATCTCCGTGCAAGTTCTCTGGTCAGTTCCCTAACCTCCATTCCTAAATCCTTTCTGCTTTCCTTACCAGCAATGTCATAGGTCTGTTCTTCGTTTAATTCCTCTATTCTGACTTTTCTGGTAAGGGTCTTTCCATTTCTCAATAAAGTAATTTTTGCTTGTTTTCCCACCGATGTTTGAGCAACAATAAGAGGAAGATCATTCATCTCTTTAATCTCTTTCCCATCAAAGGTAAGGATAATATCTCCCTTTTTAATTCCTGCCTTATCTGCAGGACCATCTTCTTCCACATCAGCCACTAGTGCTCCCTTTCTCTGTTCCAAGCCAAAAGACTCCGCCAATTCAGGAGTGACCATCTGCACAACGACACCTAACCATCCCCTGAGCACTTTGCCCTTTTCCTTGAGTTGCTTGACAACACTTTTCGCTAAATTTACAGG
>RCNB010002767.1_pt1 | contig 10660 bp, 6 predicted proteins | sample 2041321 | NCBI WGS metagenome assembly RCNB01 (sample SAMN09708232, study PRJNA481090) | Marine sediment metagenome, whole genome shotgun sequencing project.
TTTTGAGGGTATTCAATACAATAAAGCACAACTCCTCTGATGATTCGACCCACAATATTTGCATCTTCGGGATGAATGTTATTCATGATAAACTCATAATCAATTCTATCTTCTTTAAATCCTAATGTTTTTTCAAATCCACTGGTATAAATGATTTCATTGGTATCAAAATCGAAAACGTAAATACAATCATTATTAAAAAGTGCAAAATCTTTAAATGCATTTAAACCAATTAATTTGGGCGAATTTTGATCTGCAACGTTTTTTATTTGCGCTACAAATTCCAGCATGTTTTTTTCTTCTAGGCTCATTAATATATTTAATTAAGGAGTTATTTGTTGTTCATTTATTTTTTTAAGTAATTTCTATCTAGAAAATAAGACGACTAAAGTTGATAAACTGAGGAACAGTGTCAAATTTAAGATAAATATTTTTTTCAAAATTCTTTATTAGACTTATATATCAAAGGTAATTATAAATCTTTGATTCATACAATACCCTTAAGGGTATATGGAAAGTAAGATACTGAAAAACAAACATAAAAAAAGAACTGGCATATCATAACGATGTGATTAATACTACAGCAAGAAACAATATCAAAGGTAGGTATAGGTAGATGCATATTTAAAAAGAAAAGACGAAATACTCACGTTATTTGGCAATCAAAAAACTTGGACTTTTGAGTAAGTTTATCCTACAGTATCTTAAAAAAACGTATTCAAAAGTTTGCTTTTAAAATGCTAATGAAATAGGAGAGGGGCGAGTAAACACTTTTTAGATTCTAAGTTGTGCTAAGCGAATTCAAAGTATAGAAATAAGCAATAAATCGAACTTATGAGATTCACAATTTCAAATTTAATAAATAGTATGAATGCGTAATGTGTTTGGAGTGATAATTAACTGTTATACAGATTATTAATAATACTCTTATACGTTTGACCAATTGGGATTTTATGTTCGTTGACTAGAATACGATTGCCTTCTATAAATTTAATTTTATCTATTGCAACTATAAACGATTTATGGACTCTTAAAAAATTGGCATCAGACAAAATAGATTCGTAATGAGATATTTTTTCATGACTTACAATCATTTCATCATTCAAAAATAATTTGGTGTAGTTACCATAAGCTTCAATAAATAACAAGTTGTTCAAATCAATTTGATGATGCTTTTTATCACCTTTAACAAAGAATCGAGTAGTAATTGTTTCATTAGAAACTTCTTTAATCACTGTTTTTGTAGTTTGAGTATCAGATACTTTATTTACAGCTTTCACTAAACGATCAAAACTAAAAGGCTTTAAAATATAATCTACAACATTCAATTCAAATCCTTCTAGAGCATGTTCTTTATAAGCTGTTGTAATAATAGTTTTTGGTGGTTTGGTTAAGGTTTTTAAAAAGTCTAATCCCCTTAATTTGGGCATATTTATGTCAAGAAACATAAAATCTACAGTATTTTCATTTAAATACTGCATGGCTTCCATAGCATTGTAACAATTTCTCTCTAATTGAATATGTGGCAACATACTACAAAACTCTTCTATTATTTCATGCGCTAAAGGTTCGTCATCAATAATTATATACTTAAGCATGTTTCGAAATTTTTAAGGCTGTTTTATAGGTATTATTCGTTTTTTTAACGGTCAATTCATGCTTTTCTTTATACAATAAAGAGAGTCTTCTTTTAAGGTTTTTTAATCCAATTCCGTTTGATTCGTTTAAGTTATTAGGATCAAAATTATTCTCAATATCAAAATGGATAAAATCTGTATCCTCATATAAATTCATATGAATAAAAGCGTTTTCAGTAAGTGTTTCAATACCGTGCTTAAAAGCATTCTCTAAAAGGATAATATACAATAAAGGCGCAATAGTTAAACTAGTATCTATATCATGCTTAAAAGTGATCTCTACAGATTTCTTGTAACGTATTTTGTGTAACTCTATATAATTATTTAGGTATTCAATTTCATCCTTTAATTTAACAGTTTCTTTCTCTCCTTCGTAAATGGTATAACGCATCATATCAGATAATTTCAAAATAACATCTGGTGCTTGCTCTGAGTTTTTAACCGTTAATGCATATAAATTATTCAAGGTATTAAAGAAAAAATGAGGATTTATTTGTGTTCTTAGTAACGATAATTCAGTTTTCGCTTTTTCTGCTTTTAAATTTTGTAACCATTTCCATTGTTCAAAAACCCAAACAAGAAACAAGACAGGTACGGGTATAAAAAATATGAAAAAAGGAAAATCTTCTTTAATTTTTAAATAAGCTTCTAAATCACCAGAAAAGAGTCTTAAATAGATGAAGTAAAGAAATAATGGCGCATACAATAATGTTATTAATTTCCAATATTTTTTGATAAACGTAGGAACTAATACATAAGATAATCCAAACCAAAACCCCGTTAGTAAAATAAAAGTAATTGGATTGTCTGGAAAATTCATAGCGCCGTCTATGAATAAAGCCATAAAAAATAGAAGTATTAAGGCTAATACTTTAAGAACAGTCCTCCTTTTCTTTTTGAAAAAATGAATTGGTAATCCGATTACCCATCCCCAAAAGATGGCGTAGAGAATAATTTCATAGGATCTGTCTTCTGGAAGAAGAATTAAACCAATATAATCTAACAAATAGAAGAGCGGCACAATAATAATAAACCCAAATAAAAATGCGCTGTATTTTTTTGTAAACTCAATCATACCTCAAAATTACCATTGTTATAGCATTCTCACAACATTATTGATGTACACTATAAATTTTGACACCAACACAGTTTTTTTAAGGTTAAACAACTTTGATGCGCCTTTTCAAGGTCTTTGAGTCCATAAGACACACGTGTATCATATTTATTAGCTAGGCTTTCGCATTGCATTTATGTTTGTCTCAAATTAGTATTAAAACCAAAATTATGAGAACATTAAAGTACATTAGAATCACAAACAGATTAATCACAACTAGTGGCGCTACATGGAACACTAAAAGACGTTTCAAATAAGTTACAGTACCTCACCGAACACTTCAATTTAAAAGCAAACAGATATGAATACATTACAAATTATTAATCTTACAAAAACGTATCCCAATGGCGTAAAGGCATTAAACGATATCAATTTAAATATCACCAACGGAATGTTTGGCTTGTTAGGTGCAAATGGCGCAGGTAAATCATCATTAATGAGAACCATTGCTTCTTTACAAGAACCTTCATCTGGCAGTCTTTCATTTAATAATACAGACATCGTGCAAAATCCTGACGAAATCAGAAAACACTTAGGGTATTTACCTCAAGAATTTGGTGTGTATCCAAAAATATCTGCAGAAAAATTGTTGAATCACTTAGCTGTTTTAAAAGGAATATTAAATAAAAAAGATCGTAAAGAGCAAGTGACTGCCTTATTACAACAAGTAAACTTATACCAACACAGAAAAAAGTCTGTGTATACATTTTCTGGAGGGATGCGTCAGCGATTTGGAATTGCACAGGCATTATTGGCAAACCCTCAAATAATTATTGTCGATGAACCAACAGCAGGTTTAGACCCAGAAGAGAGCAATCGTTTTTTAAATCTTTTAAGTGAAATAGGAGAAAATGTCATTGTAATTCTCTCTACTCATATTGTTGAAGATGTAAGAAATTTATGTCCTAAAATGGCCATCTTATCCAATGGTGAGATAATTTCAGAAGGAAATCCAACGGAATTAGTGGCAACTATTGAAGGAAAAATTTGGACTAAAATCATTCCTAAAAAAGACATTGAAATTTATAAGAAAGCCTTCGATGTTATTTCTACGAAACTGGTATCTGGTGAAACTCAAATAAGAGTATTGTCAGAAAATAAACCAGAAGCTGGGTTTGAAAAAATACTTCCAAATTTAGAAGATTTCTATTTCGCTACTTTATTTAATCAAACCAGCAAAACAGCCTAAGTTATGTTTAAGAAATTATTACAATTCGAAGTTTTTTATCAATTAAAACAACGTGCATTTCCAATATTCGCCATCTTATTTTTAGCATTTGGACTTTTTGCTGGTAGACAAGGTTTTGCTCCTAAAGGAGAAGATTTTAACTCTATATATCAGGTATATTTTCATACAAGTATTTTTACTTTAGGAAGTGTTTTTATGATTATGTTTTTCGCCATAAGTGCGATGTTAAGAGATAAACAGTACAATATGGAAGGGTTAATTTACAGCTCTTCAATAAAAAAAGCGGATTATTTTTGGAGTCGTTTTTTGGGCACATTTATTTTTAGTGTATTCGCTTTTTCACCCTTTTTGATAGGTTATGCTTTCGGAAATAATTTTTCAAATTTAGATCCGGAAAGGTTGGGTGATTTTCAAATGATAACCTATGTACAACCATGGTTATATATTGTGCTACCAAATATCTTTATCTGTTCTACAATTGTATTTTCTGTGTGTACAATTACAAAAAACAGTACCGCTACATATGTAAGTGCCGTTTTTATCTATATGTTATATTTTGTGAGCTCCATCTTTTTGAATTCACCATTAATGGCACAATCGGTGCCTGCAACACCAGAAAGTATGGCCCTTGCAGCAATGGCAGATCCATTTGGTATCGCTGCTTTTTTTGAGCAAACTCAATATTGGACACCTTTTCAAAAAAATACAGAATTACTCTCCTTTTCAGGCTTATTTTTATGGAATAGACTTGTTTGGGTCTTGGTATCTATAGCAATATTATTAGCAACATATAGGTTGTTTTCTTTTCGAAAAACCGCTGAAAAAGTAAAGAAAGAGCCAAAACAGCAAACGGAGAAAATTCAACTTTTACCATATCAACCAAAAAAGGCGTTATATAATTTTAAAGCGCAAATAATGGCATTCTTTTCATTGTTAAAATTAGAAATGAAAAGTGTTTTTAAAAGTCTACCCTTTATTGCTGTATTGTTAATGTGGCTATTTATCGTATTCTCAGAATTATATTCAACAGTAATTAGTGGTGGTGAATATGGTGTAAGCGTGTATCCTTTTACAAATCAACTGATAGATTTAATTGTAAATCCATTAACCATTTTTAGTTTAATATTAATCGTTTTCTATAGTTCAGAGATTGTTTGGAGAGAACGCAGTTTAAATTTTAATACAATTTTAGATGCTACACCAGTAAAAAACTGGGTGTTTTTTGTGTCTAAGTTTACAGCATTAGTATCATTACCGATGATTTTAATTACTTCTGGTATTTTGATGTGTATGATATTTCAAATCAGTTTAAACTATACAAACTTTGAATTTAGTCTGTATGCTTCTTTATATTATCATTACGGTTTACAGTTAGTTGTGTATTCTATGATTGCCTTATTTATAAATAGCTTGGCAAAGAATAAATACATGGGCATGGGAATCTTCGGGTTGATTGTTATAGCATGCACAAAATCTGATATGTTAGGGTTGCAACATCCATTAACAAGTATTGGTTTTATGCCAAGAGTTGACTACAATAATATGGATGGATTTAATGGCGTTTCAAATCTATTTGATCACTTAGCAATGTATTGGTTAGCTTTTGGATTGTTATTAACTGTACTATCATTTAAAATTTGGAATAGGGGTATGGTTTCAAGTTTTTCTGTAAAACTAAAACAACTCATCTATAGTTGGACAAAGATTCAAAAATTGACGCTGTCACTTTTACTTGTATTGTTTATAGGTGTAGGTAGTTTGGTTTTTTACAATCAAAATATTGTTTCTGAATATGTAACGAAGAATGATCGATTAGATTTTGGCGAAAATTATGAACGAAAATTTAAGAAACATGAACTCCTAGAAAGATTATATCCGACTGCAAAAAAAACAGAAGTTGCTATCTATCCAAAAGAGAGAACGTATACTATTATGGCTGATTATATGTTGAAAAATAAAAGTGGTCTACCATTATCAGAAATGTTCATCACAGAAAGAATTCCGTTAGAAAATATCACTATAGGAAATGCGCGTTTAGTTACTCATGACACTTTATATGGAACGTATTTATTTCAGTTTGACAAACCTTTACAAACTAATGACTCTGTAAGATATACGTTTAAATTAAAGAAAGAAATAATAGGCTATGAAGAAGACAATTCAATTGTAAACAATGGGACTTATATTAATCGTTTGGGAAATTTTGAGCCTATTTTAGGGTATAGTTCGGGATTTGAAATTACAAATAGAAGTGAACGTCAAAAAAGGAATTTACCTGAACGTACAGAAGAAGACAATTCGGCCGCACATATTGTTTTAGAAGATGTTAAATATGAAAAAGTAAGATTCGAATCTATTATTTCTACAAGTAGTGATCAAACGGCAATTAGTTCTGGTCGTTTAATAAAGGAATGGTCAGACAATAACAGAAACTATTTTCATTATAAATCTATTAAAAAAATTTTACCATCAGTCGGTTATTTTTCTGCTAATTACACGGCTAAAAAAACAAATTATAAAGGCATTGCAATTGAGCAATATTATGATGCAAATCACGATTTTAATATTGAAAATATTGAAAACAGTGTAAAACAAACGTTGGATTATTGCCAAGAAAATTTTGGAGCCTATGCTTTCGACCATGTAAGAATTGCTGAAGTTCCTTCATATTGGCCTTTTGGAGGCTTTGCACACCCAGGTGTTATAAGTATGGTAGAAGACAGATTGTATTTGGCAGATGTAAGTAATGAAGAGACTTTTAATGTGGTTGCTAAAAGAGTCATTCATGAAGTTGCGCATCAATGGTGGGGACATACCCTATCTGCAAAACCGGTTGCGGGTGGTTCTTTATTTGTAGAAGGATTTGCAAAATATACGGAAGCCGTTGTACTAGAGAAAATGTATGGGAAAAGCGCCTTGTATACCTTGAGTGAAAATGCTAGAAGCAGATATTTTACTGGTAGATCTTTTGAGGGAGACATAGAGCCTCCAGTTTATATGGTTGATAGTCAAGCATATATTTCCTACGGTAAAGCATTAACTGTTATGTTAGCCTTAAGAGATTTAATAGGTGAGAGTCAAGTAAATAAAGTATTGAAAACGGTTACAGACAGACATCGTTCTATCAATAAATTGGAAGCTAACACCATTGAGTTATTAGATGAAATCTACAAAGTAACGCCAACGATACAGCATACATTAGTTAACGATTGGTTTAAAAAAGTAATTACCTATGATTTAGCAATAGAAGAGAGCACTTACGAAGAGTTAGCAAATGGTACATTTGAAGTCACTGTTACCCTAAAGGCAAAACGTTTTGAAACGTTGGATACTGGAGACATCAAACAAATCGCTATTGACGAACCTATTAAAATAGGCGTGTTTACAAAGCATCCATCTACCGTAAAAGATGATAATTCAATTTTGTATTACACATCAAATATTATCAATAAAGAAATGACTGAAATTAAGATCATTGTAAAAGAGAAACCTAGTTATATCTCAATTGACCCATATGGTACACGATCAGATGAAAATACAGTAGATAATTTGATGGCATTATAAAACGGATTGTCTGAAATAGTTATTGAAATAACAAATATTCATGAATACAAATTTAATAAATAGTATGAATGCGTAATGTGTGTAGAATGGAATAAATTATAATACCCACGTTAACTTTCTCTAATTATTATATATTGCAAATCAATCAAGATGGTTAGTAATTGAAGATGTTTTAGGTAAGTTTCAAATGCAGCATAATAATTCAAGTTTAGGTAGTAAAGTAAGTGATTCTCGTAAGAAATTAGGTTTATCACAAGAGGCATTAGCCGAAAAAGCAAATGTATCGTTAAGCACGATTCAACGTATTGAAAAAGATACTGTGACACCTAGACCTTTTACATTAAAAATTTTAGCAGAATCACTAAGTTTAGATATTTCAGAATTAACTAATATTACAACTAAAAGCGGGTATTCTGAGTCTTCTTTTTCGGCGTTAAAACGCATGAATCTATATACTATATTATTAGTTTTTATCCCATTTATTAATCTTTGCATTCCATTCATTTTTTGGAAGAAAAACAAAGTGATTCACCCCAAAGATAGTACTGCTGGAAAGATGCTAACTTTCCAATTACTATGGAGCATTTTTACTATTATCGGAATGCTATTTTCAATTTTTATAACAAACCTTATTACAGGACAAGCAAGTTTAGCAGGCTACATTGCAAACACGGTGTACATACTTGCAGTAGTATTCAATATTTTTATAATTGTTAAAACGTCTTCTCAACTTAATAAAGAAGGTCAAAAGATACTTGCATTTGTACCTAATTTGTTCTAATCCTTTTTAGTTTTAAACCCTGCATTACTTCAAATTTATTTTATTAAACTTCTCATTTTTAGTTAATTAATGTCAAATGACATATAAATGAGGTAAGAATGCTGTACTTCTGACCGTACAAAACATAATTTTTCATTCTAATTTTGCTGTAGCAATCAAGAAATCAATTTATAAAGAAAAACATGAAAAAAAATATAATAAGAATTAGTTTAGTTATTGTATCAGCATTAACAATTTGGGCAGCTTTCATTGCTTTTAAACCAGAGCCAAAAACCATTGGCGGTTTAATGGAAAGCTATGAAGATCCAGGGATGAAAATTAAAATTAGAAGTCCGTTTAGTGGAACAGTATTAGTTGCTAAAAAAGGAGACATCATTTTTGAAGAAGCCTATGGAGAAGCAGATAGAGTAAAAAAGCTGGCAAATGCTGTTGATACTAAATTTGGTATTGGTTCAGTAACGAAGCAATTTACTGCGATGCTAATCATGCAATTGGTAGAAGAAAATGCCATAAAATTGCAAGATACTATTGGTAAATATCTTCCATATCTGCCAAAAGAAATGGCAAATCATATTACTATTCATCAACTATTATCACACACTTCTGGATTATCACACTACAACGGATTACAAGCTATAGGAGTGAGTTTAAAAGATTTCGGAAACACAAGTTATTCTCCGAAAGCATTAGCAGAATTAATTGGTAAAACCAATTTAGTTAACAAACCAGGAACAAGCTATTATTATAGCAGTCTGGGCTATGACCTTTTAGGTGCTATTTTAGAAGAAGTTTCAGGAAAAACGTTCTCAGAATTATTAAACGCATCTATTATAAAACCTCTAGGACTAAAAAATACAGGGTTTGGAACTAATGATTACAATTCTAAGAATTTAGCAAAAGGTTATAGTTATCGAGAAGTTTATGGATGGGATTGGTGGACTTCAGAACATGGTGGTAAAACTACCGAAGCACCTTTTAGAGATCAATCAACTGCTTATACGGCTGGCGGTATGTATTCAACGGTTAAAGATTTATTTATTTGGAGTCAAGCTATAAAATCACATAAGTTATTATCTCCAGAATTAACTAAAGTAATGTTAACGCCAAATAAACACGGTCAATGTTATGGTTGGGTAAGAAATTGGGATGATCTAATAGAGAAAAATATCGAGGTACGACTCTTAGGACATGGAGGTGCATTAGCTGGAAACAGTGCATTTATTGCCTTATATGATGATGAAACTACGATCATTTATTTATCTAATAGAAGTAATCTAAGGGCTGAAGAAATTTTACACCAAATACATTTACGAGCTAATAATTTAAAAGATGAGCATAAACTAAAGGGCTATCCAAATAGAAGTTCATACACAAAGTTTAAAGAAGCTGGAGGCATGACTGCTTTACAAGATTATTTCAATAGGTTATCAGAATATAGTGGCTATAAAGTTAACCCATCAAATAGTACTATGAGAGGTGTTATGAAAATTCATTTGGAAGCTGGAAAAATTGAAGTAGCAGATAGTCTAAAAACAGTGTTTTTTAACTCTTATAACCCAGATGAAAGAACACTTAACGAATTCGGCTATGATTTTCTATATTCTGATAACCCAAAATATGCTTTAGAATTCTTTAAAGAGAATACACTGAAATTTTCAAATTCTTCAAATGCTTGGGATAGTTTAGGTGAAGCATATCTAACTTATGAAAGTTATGAAAAAGCGGTAGCCTGTTATGAAAAAGCAGTAGAACTAGGTGAAAAAGTAGCGCATAAGTCATTAAAACTTTATAAAGAAAATCTTAAAAAAGCACAAAACGGGGGATAAGATTCGTATTAAACTATAGCTTCGGTATACATCTAAAATTCTACATCCTCGAGCATTGAATATTTAGACCATAAATTAAGCCGTTCTTATTTATTTTAATAGCTTTACATAGAGCATTAAATTCAAATCAGATATGAAGTATGCTTTTTTTAAGAAGAAATCTAAAAAACACTCTAATATGCGTTTAGTTATATCTCTTATTGTAATTCTAGTGTTGCAAAGCTGTATTACAGATAAAAAAACAAAAAAAGGAAACGAAAAAGGGGTTCCTGAACGCGCAGAATTAAGTCAAGATTCAAAAATATTTCTTGGCAATAGATTGTTTTCAGAAAAAACATGTATTACTTGCCATGCCGTCGACAATATAAAAATAGGGCCATCGGTTGTTGACATCATGCATGTTTATAAAGCAAATGATGCTGATATCGTAGCATTTTTAAAAGGAAATGCAAAACCTATCGTAGATACTACCGCCAGCCAAGTAGCTATTATGCAAGCTAATATTGATAGTTTTTTAAAGGAGATAACCGATGAAGAATTAAATGCTAT
>RCNB010002772.1_pt1 | contig 10651 bp, 8 predicted proteins | sample 2041321 | NCBI WGS metagenome assembly RCNB01 (sample SAMN09708232, study PRJNA481090) | Marine sediment metagenome, whole genome shotgun sequencing project.
CCAGCGACCGCATCGCCCTGTAGGTATCAAAGATCAGCCCAAAGTAGCTCAAGCCGTCTCCATGAGGTTGCACTGTCCAACCGAAATCAGCGTCATAGTCAAATAAGATTGCCACAGGGGCTTGGTGGTTCGCAACATCAGGTGCCAAAGCGATTTCGGCCGCGACCTCGCGCGCTTCATCGATGCCTATTGCGTCTTTGCTGTCAGGGCGCAAAAGGCCGGAATGCAACTGCTCTTGCCCAAAAGGAACCTGTCTCCAGCGAAAATAACAAACCGCCTCGGCGCCATGGGCAAACGCCTCCCAAGACCACAGCCGTACCATCCCCGGCAGCGGTGCCGGATTATGTGGCGCCCAGTTCACCGGGCCGGGTTGCTGTTCCATAACCCACCAACGGCCACGGCCCACGGCGCGATAGAGATCGTGATGAAACGCCTGAAAGTCCGGATCGCCCTGGCATGCAAAACGCCGCTTGCGGTCGTCATCAGTGTCAACCCGATCTTCAAGAAATCCCAGCGGATAGCTGTCCCAACTGGCGATATCCAGATCAGCACCTACGGCAAAATGGTCGAAGTCGGTGATCCGGCCCATGTAATTGTGGGTTATCGGGGCGTCGCTATGCAGTCGGATGATCTCGGCCTGCGCCTTGTTGAACGCTACGACCTGATCTGAGCTGAACCTGCGGAATGCCAGCTGATGCGCCGGGTTTGGCTCGGTCACTGTCAAATTGGGAACGTCGATCTGGTCGAAATCGTCATACTCCATCGACCAGAATATGTTGCCCCAAGCCTCGTTCAGGGATGTGATGCCGTTGCACCGTGCCGCCAGCCATTTTTGAAATCCATCGCGTGCTGCATCGCTGTAAGAGATTGTTGTATCATGGCAGCCGTATTCATTGTCGGTCTGCCACGCCGCGACAAAATGGTTTTGCCCGTAGCGCGTTGCCAGCGCCGTAACGATCCGGGCACATTCCTGTTTGTAGCCCTGATGGCTGAAACAGTAATGCCGCCGAGAGCCAAACTTGCGGGGGCGCCCCTGAACATCGACAGCCAGCATGTCGGGGTGCCGGTCCAGCATCCAACGCGGTGGCGTTGCGGTTGGCGTGCCCAAGACAACCTTCAATCCAGCCCGCCCAAGCACGTCGATGGCCTGATCAAGCCAGTCCCATTGATACTGATCTGGCACAGGCTCCAGCCGGCTCCAGGCAAACTCTCCTATCCGCACCCATGTCAGGCCAACCTCGACCATGCGACGGGCGTCTTCCTCCCACATGTCGCGGGGCCAGTGCTCGGGGTAATAGCAGGTGCCAAGGGTTCGTTTCATGATGCTCACAGGTTAACGCGGTGTTCCGTTTGGCCGGATATGTCTACCCGCGCCTCAAAAGTAAATCCATCTAGCGCGCCGCTGACGCCGTGGGCGGCGGACGTGGCAAACAACGTCATCAAATCCGCGCCGCCAAATGCCGGGCAACTGATCTGTCCTGCGGGAAACGAGATCGCAGACATGAACTTTCCTTTCGGGGAATAACGCGCAACGCGGCTTGCGCCCCATTGGGCGCTCCAGATACAGCCTTCGGCATCGACAACCGAGCCGTCCGGGTTGAGTCCATCTTGGTTCAGATCAATGAGGATCTCGGGGTTTCCCTTGGGATATCCATCTGTCGCAGACAGGGGCTGCCGCATGATCCGGCGCGATTTGGTATCGCAGAAATATGCGGTCTGACGATCTGGCGAAAACGAAATCGAGTTGGAAATGGTGATCGGGGCATAAAGCTGCGTCACTTCTCCACGATAGAAACGATAAATGGCACCACGATCTTGTTCAGCATTTTTCCCCATGGTCCCGATCCAAAACCCACCCCAAGGATCAGCACGACCATCGTTTGAGCGGGTCGACGGGTCATCGGCTTCCAGCGCGACGACCAGATTGCGTTCACCGCTGGCAATATCAAAGCGATAAAGCCCACTTTCCGACGCAATAAGCAATGTCTGTTCGTCGACCCAGCCTGCCGCTGAGACATGTTCGTCAAATTGCCAATGGCGTGGCTTACCGGCCTCTTGCGTTAACAGTTTTTTGCCAAGGATATCGAACCAGAACAACTGCTTGAGTAGCGGGTGCCACAATGGACCTTCGCCGAGCGCACAGGCTCGTTTGTCATACACATGAGCTGTCACTGGCTGGTTTCTGCATCAAAAGCCGCAACAATACCCAGCGCACGTGCCCGTACATCTTCGACACTCATGCCAGGCGTGTAAATTCCTGTTCCGATACCAAAACCTGCGGCGCCTGCAGCGATCCAGTCTGCAAAATTCTTCGGGCCAACACCGCCGACTGCATAGGTTTCGGTTCCAGCGGGCAACACTGCGCCAATTGCCTTCAACCCCTCCGTACCCATCAGGAACGAAGGGAAGATTTTCAGACCGTCCGCACCGGCTTGCAAGGCTGCAAAACACTCGGTCGGGGTCAAAACGCCAGGGTATGAAGCAAGCCCGGCAGCTTTGCTTGCAGCGATCACTGTCGTGTCGCAGTTTGGTGAGACAATCATCCGCCCGCCTGCGTCAGCGACACGACCGACATCATCGACGCTCAATACCGTGCCGGCCCCGATCATCGCCTGATGCGCAAATGCCCGGGTCATGTTGGCGATACTTGTGAACGGATCGGGTGAATTCAGCGGCACCTCGATACGGGTGATCCCGGTCTCGATCAGGGCCTCGCAAATGCCGGTGGCCTCTTCCGGGCGAATGCCGCGCAGGATTGCAATGATTTTACGAGTCATAGGTCAAAGTCCTTCAGAGAGCTTTTGGCGGCGTGCAAGCCGAGTAATGTCATTGCTTCCACATCAACAATCGAAGTGTTCAATCCCTGATTGGCCAGAGCATCACCATATAACCCGGCGACAAAATCCGCACCAATTATGGCAACGTTGCGGCCCAACCAATACGGTCGTGCTGCCGCCAGTTCAGTTCCTATCAACAGACCGGACAATCGCGAACGTGCCGATCCGGGAGAGAGATTTGCGACCAGGTCGCCAGCCCGCAATCCAAAAAGCTGTGCGGCAACGGTCTGCGGTCGTGACATCGCATCTTCTACCCCTACAAAGAATGCAGCTGCATCCCATTCGTCGGTGGTGACGCTGTGGCGCAGGACCGATTGTTTTGAGAGCAACGAAAACAACTCACCGGTCATGAAAGTCTGAAAGCTGACGATCTCGCCTGCGCTTATGTGCACCCACTTTGTGTGGGTGCCGGGCAGACAGACCACTCCGTCAAAATCGCAGTCATTATGCAAAAATCCGGCAATCTGGGTTTCTTCACCACGCATGACGTCGGCGGGTTCGATTTGCTTGACCCCCGGCAGGATGAACACTGCCATACGTGGGTCAGTTGCAGGAACTTGCGTGGCGGTTTTTCCTGCAGGAGGAGGGCATGGAGCGCTCAAGTAGCTGGCTTCGGCCCACCCCTGTCGGGAACCGACCATGCCGCAGCAAATCACAGGCGTCACGCGCTCAGTTGAAAGATATGGGTCGATCAGCGCCAACAATGCAGCCTCGAACTCGCTGCTCTTCAGCTGTGCCATTCCGTGAGGTGAACTTAGGTTGTTAAGCGGTTGGCTGCCGGCACCCATGATCCAGGCCCGCAGGTTGGAGGTGCCCCAGTCAACTGCGATCCACGCCATATCATTGGAACTTGTTTTCATTATCCAGTCACCACAACACCGCCGTCGACAACCATGGTCTGGCCGGTCATCATCCGACTGGTGTCTGACGCCAAAAACAACACCGCATCAACAATATCCTGTGGTGCAAGCGTGTCTTTCAGACATTGCCGACCCAGATGTGCGGCAAGTGCTTCGGGTGTGACCCAGAGCTCTTTCTGTTTGTCGGTCAGCACCCAGCCGGGCGCGAGCGCATTGACGCGGACACGATCCGCGCCGAATTCCCGCGCCAGACTGCGGGACATGCCGGTAATACCGGCATTTGCTGCTGTGTAAGAGGGGTATCCCGCATTGCCCATCATATACGAGATCGACGAAAAGTTGATGACCGATCCACGTCCGGCACTACGCATGCCGTCAATCACCGACTGACAGGCAAAGAAATAAGCCTTGAGATTTATGGCTTGCGACCAGTCCCAGAACTCCTCGGTCACCTCTTCTGTAGAGTGGCGTTTATCGTTGGCTGCATTGTTGACCAGAACGGTGATTGGTCCATGCGCCTCGGCAGCCTTGGCAATTGACCCCTGCAGGGCAGCAATGTCGGTGATATCACAGGCCAAGAATAGCGGACGCACCCCGTGTCTTTGTTCCATTTCATCACAAAACGGCTTGGAGTCGGACCGCTGCACAAAGGCGACCTTGGCCCCCTGTTGCAAAAACCCGTCCGTAAGCGACGCGCCGATGCCCGAACCGCCGCCGGTAATAAACACGGACTGGCCTTTGAGGTCGTGAAATGTGGCTGTTTGGGTCATGAACTGTGCTCCCTTTTGAAAAATCTGTTTGGTTGCCTGATCATAGACTTTTGCCTTCGATCACCCACATCGATTGCGGATAAGAGCATGGTAGCGTGATCCCGTGATGCATGAGATAGGTGCCAGAAAGCTCAATATCTTCGGTTTTCAAGACTTGATGGCCGCGGCTGTGTTTGATCGCCGATGCACGATTAGCAAGGCTGATGCGGTACATGCCAGTTGGGTCAAGACGCGTGAGCCGAAGCGGGCGCGGCGATATTTGCGATGACGTGTCGGCCTGGCCTGCGAACACAACAAAACGGTGACCGTCGCGTGCGTTTTGCTGCTCTGCAACAACCGATGGATCTGCACTGTCGAGCCTCAGAATGTCGGCGGCCATCATCCAGTTTCGGTTTTTCTTCCACCAGCTGGTCACGTCTTTCAACACTTCAATTTCGTGCTGAGTCAATTCTCGGGGATCCATTTCGAACCCCATGTGTCTTTGGGCTGCAACCCAAGCCCGGAACGCAATGTCGAGGGTCCGGCCAGAGGTATGACAAACACGCGGTCCGACGTGAGAACCGGTAATTGCCGCGGGCAGGAACAACGCAGCGCCTGCCTGCATTCTGAGACGCTCCAGCGCGTCATTTGAATCTGAAAGCCAGACCCGTTGGGTGCGCGACAGAATGCCAAAATCAATGCGACCTCCCCCGGAGGCGCAGCTTTCGATTTCTACCCGTGGATAGGCCTGTCGCAACGCGTCAATCAAAGCATATGACCCGCGCGTCTGGCTGGCATCAGGGGCCGGTAAGACCCGATTGTGGTCCCATTTGATATAATCGATCTCATGGTCGCTGAGAATGCTGGATATACGATCATATAGAAACGCGTGTACATCAGGCAGAGCCATGTTCAGCGCCTTTTGGTTGCGCCCCAAAATCTGGTCTTCGCTGCCCAAGGCCCACTCTGGATGGGCCCGGTGGATGTCAGAATCCGGGTTGATCATTTCGGGCTCAAACCAGATGCCGAAGGTCATTCCCAAACCGTGCACATGGCGGATCAGAGGATCTAACCCGTCTGGGTACTTGCGTGGATCAACCTCCCAGTCCGACAGCGCCTTTGTGTCGTCATCGCGGGTGCCAAACCAACCATCATCAAGAACAAACCGCTCGGCGCCCAAGTCTGCGGCGCGGGTGGCAATATCCATCAGAACCGGCAGCTTATGGTCGAAATACACTGCTTCCCAACAGTTGTAGTGGACCGGTCTTGGTTTGTCCGGTTGCGGCCATGTGACAATTCGATCCCGTACATGTCTTTGAAACGAGACGGCGCAGCCATTGAGGCCATCGGACGAGTAAACGGCATAAAGTGGCGCCGAGTGAAACTCGGTGGCGGATTGGGTTTCCATGCGCGCGGCGTGGCCAAATTGTATCTGGCGCCGCCCGTCAGGCAGTTCTTCCGCGATCATTCGGTGGCCGCCAGACCAGCCATAATGAAAGGCATAAGCTTCGCCCTGCGTATTGGTCGCTCCTCGGCATGGGATAATGAGGCCGGGAAAATGTTCATGGCCCGTGCGACCGGTCCGGTTTTCGCGGTATCGGATGCCCGGTGACCAAGGTGTCGTATTCAACTGGAATTCTCCGCACCACCGGCCGGCAACGTCGATCATCTCGTCGGAATGCTGTGGGGCAGGGAGCACTGGCGCTGCCAGCCAGTGCAGATGGCTTGGTCGCTCAGAATGTATCGATGACTTCAACACAATCACATGGGTCTCAGGGTCGAGTGCAATATGGGCGTTGTAGGTCAGCGCGTTTTCAGCGTCTTCGCAGCTTATGCGGATTTCAGTCCCGCCATTTTCTACTGTCAACAGCTTGAACTGTGGCAGCAAAGGTGTGCCATCGGTGTCTCTTAGGATCAGACCGGGTTGACCGGGAAAGGATCTGCTGGCTTCGGGGCACAAAGAAAGGTCGGCATGTTCGTCCAGCATGCCACCGGTGACGTCGATCGCATATGCAGCGCCAATAACGTCCAGGTCTTCACCTTTTGGCAGCGGTGGGCCCCAGTAGACAACCTGAGGCACCCTCTTGCCAAGGGATGCGAGCACCAGAGTCTGGCGCTCGTCATCAATTCGCCAGCATTGCCTCATTACTTCACGGCACCCAATGTCAGGCCCGCGATGAAGTGTTTCTGCATCAGGAAGAACATCGCCACCGGTGGCAAGGCCGCCACAATCGCGCCAGCGCTCATCAGATGATAAGCGGCCCGATACTGCGCATTGAACGACGTGATCCCAGCGGTGACAGGTTGTGACTCGGCACCTTGGGTCAAGACAACCGCCCAAAAATAATCATTCCAGATGAAAGTGAATATCAGCACCATCAGCGCTGCAATCGCCGGCTTCATCAGCGGCAGTACGACGTACCAGAAAATCTTCCATTCCGCGACACCTTCCACCCGCGCCGCTTCGATAAGGGCATGCGGCAGCGCCTTGATGAAGTTGCGCATGAACAAGGTGCAAAACCCGGTCTGGAATGCGATGTGAAACAAAACAAGACCGGTCTTGGTGTTGTAAAGCCCCATGTCCAACGTGAGGTCACGTACCGGCACCATCAGGATTTGAAACGGTACAAAGTTCCCGGCAACGAAGATAAAGAAAATCAGCAGGTTCGTCTTGAAGCTGTAAATACCCAGCGCAAAACCGGCCATGCAGGACAGCGCAACTGCGCCAATCGCCGTTGGCACCGTGATCAGGATTGAATTCAACATATAGCGAGGCATTTCGGATTCAAAGAACACCCGACCGTAGTTGGATATGCCCGCAAAAGACGACGGTAAGGTCCAATAATTGCCCGCTGTAAAGTCTGCCTCAGGTTTGATCGAGAACATGGCAACGGCGAGCAGCGGCAACAGCCACAGGATCAAGGCCACCGGGATCATTCCGCGATAGGCCATTTGCATGGCGTGGGAAGATTTTTCGATAGGTCTCGGAAACATCTCAGTGCCCCTTCTCTTCTTGATACATCGACCACAGGAAGTAGGCGATGAACACCAACATGATCAGGAACAATACAACGGCAATCGCCGCGCCGTATCCCATGCGGAATCCGTATTCGGACAGCGCCTTTTCGAACATGTAAAACGACAGAACCCGCGAAGACCCAAATGGCCCGCCATTGGTCATGATCGAAATAAGATCAAACGATCGCAAAGCACCAACGATGGTTACAACAAAGGCAATAAATGTCGCGGGTTTGAGTTGTGGAATGACCACGTACCACAGCATTTTCCAGCCCTTTGCACCATCCAGCCTTGCCGCTTCGATTTGCTCAGGGTCGACTGCATTCAGGCCCGTCAGGTACAGGATCATACAATAGGCGGTCTGTGGCCACAGGCCCGCGGCGATAATGCCGTAGGTCACATAGGTTGGATCGCCCAGAACATTAATCGGCCCCAATCCGACGAGGCCAAGTAAGGTGTTCAACATGCCAAATGTCGGATCATAGAACCAGGTGAAAACCAGGCCAACAACAATCTGACTGATCACAAAAGGAAAGAAAAACAGCGATTTATAAAGGCGCATTCCCGGAACCGTCTGGTTCAGAAACAATGCGATGAACAGACCTGCCGGGATTGCGAGCAGGTAGAGTACCAACCATTTCAGGTTGTTCCAAAGAGATATCTCGAACGCCCGGTCTCCGGCCAGTTCCTGATAGTTTTGAAGACCAATAAATTCGGCTTCACCCAATCCGTCCCACTTATAAAGCGATAAGTTAAAGCTCTGGAACACCGGAAAGATGACATAAAACAGAAAGAACAGAATTGCCGGCGTCAGGAACAGCCAAGGTGTGATCGCAATTTCGTTTTGTTTGAACCACGACCGCTGTTGTGGCGGGCGTGGAGTCCGCGCCGTTTCTGTGCTGGTCATAGGTTACCTCATTTTCTGCGGGATGCCGGTTTTAATGTTTACGCGGCGCGTCCGAGAACCCCACGCGAAAGAGCTGACGGAAGGGCGACGAGCGGGCATTGAAATGCCCGCTCGTGATAGTTTTAGTAGAGCGCTTTGCGTTTGGCCTCAAGGCGCTGCAAAATGTCTTCAAGGTTTCCAGGTATAACCATGAATTCCTGCAAACCTTCCATACCGGCTGCAGCCATTTCAGCCGGGAAGTCGCGGTCAAAGAACTGCGCAACGCCACCAGGAGAGTTCGTCGAGAGCATGGCAAAGCCTGCGTTCAGGAACTCGTCATCATCCACACTGGCTTTGGCGTTGACCGGAAGCTGACCGAGGGCTGCGCCACTGTTGATAATCGTCTGGTTGTCAGCTGAGGCAACAAACTTCAGGAACGCGCGTGCGTTGTCTTTGTTCGCAGCACCAGTTGGGATGTGAAACGTATCCGTTGGCGCGTCTTCCGCCATGGCAACGCCTTCAGTGATGGCGGGAAACTGATAGAATCCAATCTGATCATCTGTCAGCCCAGCATCACGCATAGGTGCAACGGCGAAGTTACCCATCAAATAGGCGGCAGCATCGCCTTTGACCATGAATGGCAGCGCTTCCTGCCAGCTGTAGGACTGATGGTTGTCAATGAACGCGCCCATGTCGATCAACTGCTGCCAGTTTGCGAATGTCGCGCGGACTTCGTCGCTTGTCCAAGAGGCCTCACCATTGGCAAGTGCCATATGGAAATCAAAGCCGTTTGTGCGCATGTTCAGGTAGTCAAACCATCCGCCAGCTGTCCAAAGGAACTTGCTGCCGATGGTGTAACACTTGACGCCGTTGTCCAGCAGAACTTGGCAGTTTGCCAATTCCTCGGCCCATGTTTTAGGGGCGGTCAGGCTATATTTCTCAAAGATGTCCTGACGGTAATAAACACCCCACTGATAATAGGTGTAGGGGACGCCGTATTGTTTGCCATCAATTGTCATCGCGCCTTTGGTTGATGCCAGTTCAGTTCCGATGTCGCCTTCCCAAAGGTCGGATACATCCTCAAAAAGCCCGGCGTTTACATAGGGGCGCATGCGGTTGGCGGCATACCAGTTTGCCACATCAGGTGAATTTGCCGTCAGAAAGTTGCGGATCTGAGTTTTATAGGCTTCGCGATCGATGATCGTCAGCTCGATGTTGAGGTCGGGGTTCAGGGCGCCAAAGCGCTCAACCATGCCCTCCATCACTGCACGTGGCGCAGGGTTGCTCATGTCCGAGAAAATCTTCAGATCGCCAGTCAGCGGTTCGCTGTGGCCATCTGCAAATGCACCGGTCGCCAATACGGCACCGGTGACCAGCGCCGATACAGACGCCTTGATAGTGGAACGCATAGTGTCCTCCCTTTTGTTCCAAATAGTGAAACTTATTTTTAGATATTGAAATCTGAACACAACTGACCTATGCCTGTCAACAGTTTCCTCGTGGGCTTTGCCTGTTGAGGTAGGGAGGACTAATCATGCTGCCCGAGCGCAAAGGGACCGGCACTGTAGGCAAAGCTCTTAGCGTTCTTGATGACGTTGCCGCCTTTGAGCGGCCCGTTAGGTTTACCGAGATTCTGGCAACCTCTTCCTTCCCAAAAGGCTCTTTGTATCGATTTCTGCAGAACCTGACCAATGAGGGCATGCTGAGCTATGACCCGAAACAGCAGACGTATTCGCTTGGCGTTCGATTGGTGCGTCTTGCACATGCTGCATGGGCGCAGTCATCGATGGCCCCAGTCGCAAGGCCATATCTGGATGCTTTGAGCGAGAAAATCGGCGAGACGATCCATCTGGCCCAGCTTGACAACGCGCATGTTCTTTACGTTGACAAGCGCAATGCAAAAAACCCTGTGGAAATGTTCTCGCAAGCCGGAAAAATTGGACCGGCCTATTGTACAGGCGTTGGCAAAGCGATGATGGCATATTTGCCTGAGGCTCAGCTTGATCGGATACTCCCGCAGCAATCCTATCATCGGTTTACGCAGGGCACGCTTTGCTCTGAGCAAGAGCTGTGTGCGGAGTTGAAGGCTATTCGGGGACGTGGGTACGCGTTTGACCGCGAGGAACACGAGCCCGGCATCATTTGCGTTGCGGTTCCCATATTGACGGCTGCCGAACACACTATGGGAGCGATCTCTGTTACCAGTTCCACGACGACGAAAACCTTGAAACAACTTGAACAGCTTGTGCCTCAAATGCGCGAAGCCACTCAGAGAATCGCCAGCGAAGCTGAATACTGGCG
>RCNB010003280.1_pt1 | contig 10648 bp, 8 predicted proteins | sample 2041321 | NCBI WGS metagenome assembly RCNB01 (sample SAMN09708232, study PRJNA481090) | Marine sediment metagenome, whole genome shotgun sequencing project.
TTGCCAGATAGATCAGCTTGGTTGCAGCCTCATCGGTTGGAAAGCTGCCGCGCGTTTTGGTGGTTTTTCGGATCACCCTGTTGAGGTTTTCAATTGCATTGGTGGTATAGATGATTTTTCGCACGACTGGCGGGAAGGCAAAGAACGGGATGACTTCTTGCCATGCCCACCGCCATGAGGGTGCGATGGAAGGGTATTTATTGCCCCATTCAGCCACGAACTCATCAAGAGATTTGGCGGCCTCAACGTCATCCGTGGCCTGATAAGTCCGGCGCAGGCTTTTGGCCACGGCTTTGCGATCTTTCCAGCCGCAGAACTTCAGGGAATGGCGTACAAGGTGCACAATGCAGGTCTGAACCGTGGTGTCTGGAAAGGCCGCGTTGATCGCGTCAGGAAAGCCCTTGAGGCCGTCAACAACAGCAATGAGGATGTCCTCCACGCCCCGGTTGCGCAGGTTGTTCATGACGCTCAGCCAGAATTTGGCACCCTCGTTGTTGGCGACCCAAAGGCCCAGAACCTCCCGTTCGCCTTCCGGGGTGACGCCCAAGGCCACATAAACGGCCTTGTTCTTGACCTGGCGACTTTCAGCGTCGCGGATTTTGACCCTGAGTGCGTCGAGGAAAACAATCGGATACATCGGTTCCAGAGCGCGGTTTTGCCAGTCTGAAACCTCAGCCAGAACAGCGTCGGTGACGCGACTGACAAGGTCGGCAGAAACCTTCAGGCCATAAACATCTTCCAAATGAGTGCGGATGTCGCGGGTCGACAGGCCAGCCGCATAGAGCCCGATGATCTTGTCATCCATCCCATCGATCCGGGTCTGGCCTTTCTGGATCAACTCCGGCTCGAAACTGCCATCACGGTCACGCGGGATGTCAATTGGCACGGCTCCGTCATTGCCCTTCAGCACCTTGCGTGTCGCCCCATTGCGCCGGTTGGTCTGCTGGTTGGTAGGCTCACCATGCGGTTCATAGCCCAAATGCTCGGTCAGCGCGCCCAGCATCCGCTCCATAAGACGGACCTTCAGTTCTTTCATCAGGCCTTTGTCGCCCAGCAAATCTTCGGACCGTTCAACGCCGCTAAGCAACTCGTCCAGTAATTCTTGTGAGAACTCTCGCCGCGGTTGTTCAGCCAGCGCCCGGTTTCCTGCTTGTTCGCATTGCCGATGACCTTCATCGCGGCGCCGTACGAACGCAGTTTATCCGTTACCACAACATGTGGCTGACCGTAACGTTTCATTGATTTTCTGAGGAATTTCAACGCCGCTTTGCGATCTCGGCGTTTGGTAACGAAGGATTCCAGCACCTCACCTTCATGATCGACGGCCCGCCAAAGATAATGTGTCTCAACATTGATTTTCACGAACACCTCGTCAAGATGTCATTGCCAATTGGAATGAGCGTGCTTCCGTTGGATACGTTTTTTACGGATCTCGGCTGCGAAAATAGGGCCGAACCGATTCCACCAAAACCGAACCGTCTCGTGACTGATATCGATCCCTCGCTCGTGCAGCAGGTCTTCGACATTTCGAACGGAAAGTGGGAAACGCACGTACATCATCACTGCCAGGCGAATGATCTCGGGAGACGTCTTGAAGTAGCGAAATGGCGAAGATCTTGTCATCCCAAAACGCTACGAAACCGCCCTGCCCTGTTCAAGTCGGCTTCTTCTGGCACTGCCAGAATTAGGCCTTATGGACCAAAAATTGAGGCGGTCGTCTGGCCAATGGTGAGGTCGGTTGCGTGCTCAACTGAACTGACCTGCGCAACGTTCGCCTGATCGATTTGTCCAATTTGCGACAATAGATGCTGTACGCTCGTCGCCGCCAAAAGTTCCACGGGCGGCACAATTCTGGTCATGCCACCGCACCACCACTTATGCCAGTTTTCGATACCAAAACCGACGAAGGACAAATCATGCGGTACGGATAGAGCCCGGTTTGCGATCACTTCCACAGCGCCTTCGGTCAACATAGTACCCGCGACAACAATCGCGGTGACGTCTGATCGTAGATCTGTAACGGCCTTACGTCCGTGTTCCGCCGTTGGCTCTCCAGCGCGAATAAGGGTGGCGTCAACAGGCAAGCCGCGCTTCGCGAGCGCCGATCGATATCCGCGCTGTCGTGCGCCGCCTGTGGAGAACTTGTCTTCGCTGCAAACCAGCAAGATTTTCTGATGTCCAAGGTCGAGGAGATGGGAGGTGGCTTCCTCAATTCCGCTTTCGTCATTGAATCCGAACCAGTCCGACGATAACCGATCTGACTTGCGGACCAGCTGTACGAAAGGTTGCCGTCTTATCAACGCCAGCAACCCAGGATCAGAATACGGCCCAGGAACAAGGGCCACTGCAGCAGCTCGAGCGGCCACCATAGCGCGCATCTGCCGCAACTCCCGGTCAGGGTCGTCGTCAGTTATTGCCAGTAAGAAGTGCAACCCACGCGCATCGCAGGCCGCGGCCATAGCGCGGGCCATTTCGGAATAGAAACGGTTGACGATATCCGGAACGATTAGGCCGACCATATTGCTTGACTGCCGTCGCATCGACTGCGCCGCGCTGCTGGCGACATATCCCAACCGCGCCGCCGCCTCGCGCACTTTCGCACGTGTCTCGGGTCGGGCGGGACCGTCGTCACCCAAGGCACGTGCCACCGTGGCCGGCGAAAGCCCGGTTTCTTGCGCGATATCCTTGATGGTCACCACGGCCGTGATCCGCCTTTACGTTATAGACTGCCCGGTCTTTGTCGTGACGCCGAGGCCCCGACAATCATGCGTTTCAGCACGCTTTCGGGGCGATGTCTAGCAAGAAGCATCTTTACATGAGAACGTTCTCATGGCTTCATGTTAAACACAAGGGTCTGCTCTGCGACCACATTTCTGGGAGGAAATTGGAATGAAATCTTCGAAAAACAACCGACCGCTTTCGAGCCTGTCACGCCGTCGGGTATTACAGGGAACCGCAGGTGCTGCCGTCGTCCTGATGACGCCAGCGGTGCTGCGCCCGGCGCGCGCGCAAGGCGTTACCTGCCGGATCGCAACTTCCGAGGCCATCGGATCACCGATCAGCGAAACCTTCGAGGCCTGGGCCGCAACCCTGCGCGAGCAAAGCGATGGTGCGATTGATGCGCAGCATTTCCCCGCCAGCCAGCTTGGCAGTTATTCCGATCTGATCGAGGGTAACCGCCTCGGCACCATTGAGATCACAACGGGCGGTCCCGATACAGAGGAATCCATTGCTCCCGAGATCGCTGCCACAGGCGGTGCGCCCGGCTTCATATATCGTGATGAGGCGCATGTTGATGCCGTGCTGCAAGGACCGATCGGCACGCAGGTCTCGCAGATCGCGCGCGAAAAAACCGGGGTGGAATTCGTGGCCTTTGGTGAAGTTGGGTTCCGTCACTTGCTGACCAAAGAGCCGGTAACAAATCTTGAAGAGCTTGCTGGGACCAAAATCCGAGTGCCGGAACTTCGCGTTTGGATTGATTTCTGGCAATTGCTTGGTGCCAACCCCACACCGCTGCCCTATGCCGAGCAGTATAATGCGCTCTCCACTGGCGTAATCGAAGGGCTTGAGGCCGATTTTTTCTCGATAAACGGGTTCAATTGGTATGAACAGGCGCCGCATCTGACGCTGACAAACCATTGGTTTCTACCCAAAGCCGTTCGCGTGAATGCGGGATGGCTAGACGGGCTCGATCCGGGCCTGCAGGATATGGTGCGCAGCACGGCGCTTGAGGCCTTTGCCGGGCAACGCGAGGCAAACCGCACGGGCATGGCTGCGGCGCTGGACGGTCTGGTGGCTGCGGGTGTGACAGTGCATGAGCTGTCGGACGAAGAGAAAGTCCTTTGGGTCGAAACCGCGTCACCTTTGTTCGAGCAGTTCGGCAGTGTGAGCGAAGAAACCGCCGCCATGATCGCCGCGATCCGCGCGCTCTAATGGGGTCTGGACCACGGGGAGCTCGATGAGCGCCCAAGACCAACCGGACGGGGGCGCGGAGCTTTCGCGCTCCCGTCCCGTTTTGCAGCAAGTGGCATTCTATATCGACCGTTCAGTCGAAACGGTGGTCGTACTGACCCTGCTGAGCTGCTGCCTGCTGGCCGTGGTGCAGGTGTTCTTTCGATACGTGCTGAACAACTCTCTGCCCTGGCCCGAGGAGGTCGCACGGTTGGGGTTTGTATGGGTCGTGTTTCTGGGTATGGCGCTGGCCATCCACCGAGATGCTCATTTGAGGATCGACCTGATCGACAAGCTGAGCGCGCCTCTCGGGGCCGCGTTCCCGGTCGCATTGCGCGTGGTCTTCGTGGCCGCATCCTGTGCCGCGCTCGTGCATCACGGGCTGGAGCTTGCGTCGCGGTCTATGGGCTCCACGCCGGCCCTGACGATACCGATCAAGTATCTTTATGGCGCAGTACCAGCCGGGGCGCTCCTGGGACTTGTGTTCCTGATCCTCGCGCCGCCGAAACCCTTGCCCGGTTGGGCAGGCATGCCGCTTTGTGCCTTGGGATACGTCTTATACTACGGATTCGTCGGCCCGCTTGTGCCATTCATCGCAGAAATCAATACCGCCACTGTTCTGATCGCCGTCGCTCTGGTTCTGGTCATGCTGGGGGTGCCGATCGGATTTGCGATGGTGTTTTCCGTGCTCGCGGCCTTTGCCGGGCAACCACCGCTTTTGTTGGTCACGATCAGTCAGAACATGGCCTCCACCGTGGACAGTTTCACACTGATGGCGATCCCGTTTTTCATCACCGCCGCCGCCGTGATGAATGCGGGCGGCATCACTGAACGGCTGATCGGGCTGGCCGCGCATTTTGTTGGGCATCTGCGCGCTGGAATGGGTCAGGTGAATATCCTCACAAGCGTCATGCTTGGCGGTGTGTCTGGATCGTCTATGGCCGATGCCGGATCAACCGCCAAGATCATGGTGCCCGAGATGGAGAAAGGCGGCTATCCCCGCGCCTTTTCCTGCGCCTTGACCTCGGCCTCCTCGGTGATCGCCAATCTGATCCCACCAAGCCTGGGTCTGATCATTTATGGTGCATTGGCCTCAGTCTCGGTCGGCGCCCTGTTCGTGGCCACCATCATACCAGGGCTGTTAGTGGCCGCGGCGCTCAGTCTGGTGCTCTACCTCGTATCGCTGCGCGCGAATTACGGCGCAATGGCGCCGCGCAGCTCCGCCGCCACGCGTTGGCGCGCCTTTCTTCAGGCACTGCCCGCCCTCGCGCTGCCGGTGCTCATTGTAGGCGGCGTGCGTTTCGGCGTTTTCACTGCGACTGAGGCGGGTGCGATGGCCTTTATATACGCCATTTTCTGCGGACTCGTCTTTTACCGCATGCTGACGATGGGCCGCTTCATCACGGCGCTGCGCGAGGCGGCGCAGGACACCATTGTTGTGATGTTTGTCGTTGCCTCTGCTAGCCCCTTTGCCTGGGTCTTGGCCAGCCAACAGGTGCCGCAAACCGTGGGCGCAGCGCTCGCGGGCATGGCAAACTCGCCGGAGATGCTGATGCTGTTGATCATCCTGCTGCTCCTCTTCATCGGTCTGTTCATGGAGATGATCGCTGCAATGGTCATCATGGTGCCGATTTTCGTGCCGGTGATCATGTCGGCGGGCATCGACCCGGTGCATTTCGGGATTGTAGTGGTGATCAGCCTTGTGATCGGGGCGTTGACCCCGCCGCTGGGCATGTTGATCTTCACCACTGCCCGGGTGGGTCAGATCAGCCCGACCCATGTGTTCCGGGCCGTCTTGCCGTTTCTGGCTGCCCTAATCGCGATCCTGTTTCTGGTGGCCTTCGTGCCGGTTATTTCAACTGGTCTGGTTGGGATGATCGGCCCATGAGGGCGCGGTTCGCCCTCACGCCTGTCGATATCCCGCTGCCGCGCGGAGCCTTCGCCGGCGGCGGGCGAGATATCTTGCGGCACGGCAACACCCCGCTTTGTGCCTTTACCCGTGGAAAATTCCGGCCTTGCTTGCACCCGGTTTGGACGCCGGCGGGCCATGTGGTGACGGCAGAACAGCCCGCCGATCACCCGCATCATCGCGGAATCTGGTGTGCGTCCGATCATGTGGGCCTGCTGATGCAAGGCCCCGATGGGATCGAGAGATATGACTACGGTTTCTATGTCGATGAAGTGTTTCAAGGCCGCGCGCCGGGTCATATTCGGCAGAGCGACATCAACCTTGTGGCGGAATCGGATGACTGCGCCCTGGTTGCGCAATCGCTTGAATGGATTGGCCCGACGGAATGGGGCGCATCAGGCGGGCGGCATGTGCTGGCTGAACAGCGCTGGACCGCGGTGAGCCTTACCAAGACCGCGCTGATCCTCGACATCACGTCCGAAGTCAGTCCGGCCAGCGATATCCCCGTCGCCCTTGGCCCGACCCGTCATGCCTGGTTCAACGCACGGCTTGCCGATGGCATCGCGCTGTCTCTGACAGCCGTGCCAAGAGATGACCAAGGTCGGCGCGGCGCGGCCATGATCCCCGCGCGTGGTACAGCCTGGGTCGACTATTCAGGGCCTGTCGGCGGCGGCGAGGCGGGGATCACTGTCATGCCCATCGATCCTGAGGACAGCGCCTGGTTCGTTGCCGATTGGGGCGTAATCACAGTCGGACATATCCGCGACCAGGCGCAAACGCTTCAGCCGGGCGAGCGGGCCCGGTTCTCCTGCCGCATCGTCGCCCATGATGGGGCGATGCCCGACCCGAATACCTTGGCCAAAGTCGCCTTTGTCACGCCCGAAGACAATGCCCTTACAGAAAACGGAGATCACTGATGAGCAGAATTGCCCGGTACGAAATCAACGGGGCGATCCACTACGGCTTGCTGGAGGACGACCACCTCAAACGCCTGGCAGGCTCACCCTTCGACAGCCTGGACCCAACCGCAGACACCGACGCTCTGGCCGATGCACGCCTCCTCTCTCCGCTGGCCGCACCTCGCATTTTTGGCGTGGGCGCCAACTACATTGCCCATATCGCCGAGATGAACATGGCGACACCAACCCGCCCGATGCTGTTCATGAAGCCCACCAGCGCAGTGGCTGGGCCCGGCGATCCGGTAATCCTGCCCCATGAGGCGAACGTCACTCACTACGAGGCCGAATTGGCGGTGGTAATTGGGAAAACTGCGCGTCGTGTGTCAGCGGAGGACGCGTCGGATGTGATCCTTGGGTACACCTGCGCTAATGACATCAGTGAGCGTGTGATCCAGAAGGAAGAGATGGATCAGGGCTGCCTGCTGATCGGCAAGGGTTTCGACACGTTCTGCCCGCTCGGGCCCGTGATCGCCACCGGACTGGACCCTTCGGATCTGCGGCTGGAAGCGCGGCTGAACGGTGAGAAACGGCAATCGAGCAGCACCTCGGATCTGCTTTTTTCGGTGCCCGAGCTGGTCAGCTATCTAAGCCAGGCCATTACCCTGCAGCCGGGCGATATCATCATCACGGGCACCCCCTCTGGCGTAGGGGAAATCGCGCCGGGGGACGTCATGGAGATCGAGCTTGAGGGCGTCGGCGTTCTGAGCAACCCGGTTGTCGTCGAAGCGGGGCCGACATTCGGATGACCCCGCCCCCCAAGATCGCAGAGAGCCTATTGGCTGCGGGCCTAGCCGATGATCCCGCCTCGCTGCGGTTTATTCCGCTCACTGGCGGCGTGTCCTCTGATATCTGGCAGGTCATCGGCGGGCATCGCCCGATGTGCGTCAAGCGCGCCAGAAGCCAGCTCGCCGTCGCCGCGACATGGGAAGTACCAGTCGAACGGAATCATTTTGAGGCCGAGTTTCTGCGTGTGGTCGGCACCGAGGTGCCCGGCTTCGCACCCGAATTGTTGGCCGAAGACGAGGCGCTTGGCCTGATCGTGCTACCCTTTTTCGACCCCGCTGAGTGGACTCTTTGGAAGCCGCAGCTGCTGGCCGGCCAAGTAGATATCGCGGTTGCGCGCAACGTGGGAGCCCATCTGGGTCGCTTGGCGCGCGCCACACGCGGGCGCCGCGATCTCGCGCAACGTTTCGACACGACTCTGCTTTTTCACGAGCTGCGTTTGGACCCGTATTTTCTCGAATGCGCCCGGAGGCATCCCGACCTGGCGCCCGAGCTCACCGAACTGGCCACATCCACCGCGTCGCGCAGGGAGGCATTGGTCCACGGAGATGTGAGCCCCAAGAACGTTCTCGTCAATGGCGATTCCGCCTCGGTCATCCTTGATGCAGAATGTGCTTGGTACGGCGATCCAGCCTTCGATCTGGCGTTTGCATTAAACCACCTGTTGTTGAAATCCGTGCATCGGCCGGACGCCGCCGGCATTCTGAGATCGGCGATTGAGGCACTTCTTGAGGGCCGGGCCAACGCGGACACCCCGGAGAGGGCCGAGGCAGTTCAGTCCCGCGCCACACACTTGTTACCCGGGCTTCTTTTGGCTCGAATCGACGGTAAATCGCCCGTCGAATACATTACAGATCTAGAAAAGAAGACCTCTATCCGCGCCGTCGCACGCCAGTTCTTGCATGCCCCCGCGGCGCATCCGTTGGAGATCGCCCGCGCCTTAACTGGAGACACAGCCCCATGAGCAAAGCCACAATCGAAGACCTATTGGCCCGACGCGTATGGGATTCGCGTGGGCGCCCCACAGTGGAAGTTGAGATCACAACCACCGGCGGCGCCACAGGCCGAGCCATTGCCCCGGCAGGGGCTTCGACCGGGACTGGCGAAGCCGTTGATTTGCGCGACGGAGGTGAGGCCTTTGCCGGGCTGGATGTGCAGACCGCCCTGGCGTGCTTGCGCGAAGAGGTCGCCCCCGCGCTGAAGGGGCTTAATGTGACGAATCAGGCTGCGCTCGATGCCCGCTTGCTTGAACTCGACGGCACCCCAAACATGGCGCGCTTGGGCGGTAATGCCAGCATCGCGACTTCGATGGCAGCACTGCATACTGCCGCTGCCAGCCAAAGTCTGCCTCTTTGGCGCTACTTGGCGGGTGACCACGTGCCCGCCCATCTTCCGATGCCTGAGGTTCAGATATTTGGGGGCGGCGCGCATGCCGCCCGGCGGGTCGATGTACAAGACTTCATGGTCGTGCCGGTGGGCGCCGCGGATTACGTCGAGGCGCTGGAATGGGTGGCGGATGTCTATCAAGCTGCTGGCCGGTTGATGGCCGACAGCGGACGGATTGCCGGTGTGGCCGATGAGGGCGGCTTCTGGCCTATGTTCGACACTAATGAAGAGGCCATCGAAACCCTGTTGCGCGCGATCGAGAAAAGCGGTCATAGGCCGGGAGAGGATGTGGCGATCTCGCTTGATATCGCCGCGTCGGAATTTGGCAAGGACGGCCGCTACACTCTGTCCCGAGACGGGGTTGAGCTTGGGTCGGACGCCTTTGGCGATTTGGTTCTGGATTGGATCAAGAACTATCCGATTGTCGCCGTTGAAGACCCTCTGGGCGAGGACGACATGTCCGGTTTGGCCCGCTTCACATCAAAGGCGGGGAGCGGGATACAAATCATCGCTGACGACACAACGGTGACTCATGCAGACAAAATTAGCACCGCGGCCTCGGCGGGCGCCTGCAATGCCTTTCTGATGAAACCGAACCAGAACGGCACGGTTACCGGCACACGCGCTGCCCTGGCGACGGCGCGCGATGTAGACTGGGGCGTGATCATCTCGGCGCGCTCCGGTGAGACCGAGGATGTTTCAATCGTACATATGGCCGTAGGCTGGGGCATAGCGCAGCTAAAAGTGGGATCTTTTTCGCGATCTGAACGGATGGCGAAATGGAATGAAGGCTTGCGCATCGCCGAGGTCGCGCCCTGCGGCGCGGCACTGCCTGATCGCGCCGGGTTTGTCTGGGGCCATCCGTGATAAATGCCTTGTTTCACCACCCTTGCGGGCAATGGCTGCAAGATCGCATTGCGGCGTTGCATAGCGACACCTTGAGCATCGAGATTGTGCCGGATGCCGCCGGTCGCGACGTGAACTTGGCCATGGCCAAGGCAGATGTCCTTCTTCATGTGCTTCATCCGGTTACTCACGATTTATTGGTCGCCGCGCCCCGGTTGAAATTGATCCAGAAGATTGGCGTTGGGTTGGACGCAATTGATCTGAACGCAGCACAGGCGCGGGGCATCGCGGTGTGCAACATGCCAGGCACGAACACCCAAGCTGTGGTCGAATTGACACTTGGTCTGATGCTGAGTGCGTTGCGCGGCATTCCCAAACTCGACCATCGACTGCGCGAAACCGGTGAATGGGCGCTGCCACCATCAGCTCAGGGGCAATTCGGAGAGATCGCGGGGAAAGTGGTTGGCCTTGTCGGCCATGGCCATGTGGCTCGACGGTTGGCTGTCGTTCTCGTTGCGCTTGGTGCCGAGGTGTTGATCACCGGACGACGCCCCATACAACCGGAGACAGGCAGCTACGCGACGAAACTAGAACTTCTGGAACGCGCCAATATCGTATCACTGCACATTCCTGAAACGCCCGAGACCCGCCACTGGCTGGATGCGGAGGCCTTGGCGCGATTGAAGCCCGGCGCCATCGTGATCAACACTGCCCGCGGAGGGCTTGTGGACGAAGTGGCCCTCGCAAGCGCGCTGCAGTCCGGCCATTTGGCGGGTGCGGCGTTAGATGTCTTTGCGTGCGAGCCGCTCCCAGC
>RCNB010002775.1_pt1 | contig 10644 bp, 9 predicted proteins | sample 2041321 | NCBI WGS metagenome assembly RCNB01 (sample SAMN09708232, study PRJNA481090) | Marine sediment metagenome, whole genome shotgun sequencing project.
CGTAACACACGTTGGTGGGATTCAGGTGGCGGTTGATGTTGTAATAGACCACATCACCGTGCAACCGCGTGCGCATCTGGTGGGCCAGAAAACCCAAGGCGGGTAGGTCATCGCTCGCCGCCAGAAGCAGGCCGTCCTGTTCGGAAAGACGTTCGCCCGCTGCGACCTTGGCGGCGATTTCTGCGAAAGGGTGATTTTCAAAAATCATCTAGGTGCGCATCCCGTTGTGTGATGGGGTCTCTCTTCCGTTCGACTCAAATCTAATCTGTTTCATTCCGTTCGCCACCAGGGTGTAATAATCCTTGGTCAGGTGGTGTGGCATCCTTTAACTTCCTCGGGCCCTCCCTGACGCCTGAACTATGACAAAGGAACCGTTTTGAACCTGGCGAACCCGGAAATGAAGTCCGTTAGCTTATGGAAATCCGCCGCCAACTGGCAGCTGGCCTTCCTGATGATCATGCTGACCGCGGGCTACCTGTCCATCGCCGTCAGCCAGATCGCCCTGGGCCTGGCGCTACTGGTCATGCTTTACCGCTGGGTGTTTCTCAAGGAAGCCCCTCCGGTTACGGGCCTGGAAAAAACCGCCGCCCTGCTGGCGGTGTGGGCGCTGGTGATGATTCCCTTTTCGACCAATGTTTCCCAATCTCTGGTCTTCTACCGGCGGTTCTACCTGTTCTCGGTGATCTGGGTAGCGGCCTCGTCGGCCACGACCGACCGGCGGCGCCTGCTCATGCTCGGCGCCCTCTTGGCCGGGGCGGTGGCCATCAGCATCTACGGCCAGATCCACCACGCCCAGCTGGCCGGAGGATTTTTGAGCGAGCGCATGACCGTGCTCTTCAACGCCATGACCAGCGGGGCCCTGTTGATGATGGCCATCCTCGTGGTCGCTGGTTTCGTGATCATGCCCGGCGTCGGGCGGCGCCTGAAGATCGGGATATCCATCGCGGTATTGCCGGTGGTTCTGGGTCTGGTCATGACCATGACGCGCAGCGCACAGCTAGGTCTGCTGGCCGGTCTGGGAATCATGCTACTGCTGGCCAGGCCACGCGTTTTCGGCATGTTCCTGGGCGTGCTTCTAGCCGCCACGGTCGTGCTGGCCTTGTTCGGGGAAAACCTGATGTCCGAGCGCATGTGGGGCCGCATCAATCCGAAGTACATTGCCGGCGGCGAGAACACCTCGCTGCGCCTGGAGATGTGGCGCGGCGGCCTGGAAATGGTCAAGGCCCACCCGATCACCGGCGTGGGCGACCGCGGCCTGGAGGAAATCTCCCCCGAGTACTACACCAGTGAAATGGGCCTGTACTTCGGCCACCTGCACAGCAACATCGTGCACATGGCGGCGATCTGGGGCATCCCAGGTGTGATCTTCGGCCAGCTCTTCATCTGGGCGGGATTGTGGTTCCTGATTAAACGCTGGCGGGAACTGCGGCGCGGGCCGCCAGACACCCCCCTGCAAGCGGGCTGGGTCCTGGCAGCGGTCGGAGTCTGGGTCAGTTTTTTTATCGCGGGATTGACCGAGTGGTATTTCGGCGATGCGGAGTCCCTGCTGATCTATCTGGCCATTATTGGCTGCGCCTTGGGACCCCGCTCGGTGTCTTCCCCGCCGACTGCGGGTTAGTTATCGTCGGCCTTGGCGGCCAACCGCAGCTGGGGCAGCAGGCTGACGTCGAAAATCTTCTTGTTGTCCTGCTTGACCGCGCGAATCTCTTCCACCCCCTTGCGAATACCCGCCAGAGCCGCGGTCACTTCGAAGTCGTTGTGGCGGAAACCGAAGTTGCGGAGCTTCTGCATGGAGGCGATCAGCTTCGCTTCGGCCTTGAGCATGCGCTGGCCGACCAGGTGTTCGTAACCCTCGCAGGCGTCGACCAGGCCCATCCAGAAAGCCTCGTCCCGGCCCTTGGCCTCGGCCAGTCCTTCGCTGGACATGCGGACGGCTTCACTGTAATCACGGCGATTGAATGCGTTGATGGTCTTGTGCAGGTTTGTGTCCATTCCCAGGCTCTCCTTGCCGTTGCGGAAGAGCCTGCTCCTGAACACCAGCGGATCAGCCGGCGGGCTCCTCTTCTTCATCCATGTCTTGGTCCGCCAGATCGAGGAATCGTTGGGCTTCATCCTCGAAGGCGAACTTCGTAGTGTCTTCGATCCTGTCCACGTACAGGATGCCGTCCAGGTGATCACACTCGTGTTGGATCACCACGGCCGGGAATCCCTCAAGGGAGAAATCGATCTTCTCGCCTTTTTCGTTCCAGGCCGTGATCTTGATCGAGGCCGGTCGTTCGACCCAACCCCTCATGCCCGGCAACGAGAGGCAGCCCTCGTACATGCCCAGGCGATTGTTTTCGTCCTGCACGGTTACCTCAGGGTTGATCAGAACCCTGAATTGATTCCGTCCCTCGTCGTCCACTTCCCCGCCGGCGATCAACAACCGCACCGGCTGATGAACCTGAGGAGCGGCCAACCCCACACCGTTGTATTCGACCATCGTTTCGAACATGTCCCGGATCAGGCCCTGGACCTCGGGTCCGGTGATCAAAGCCGGGTCGATGGTTTCGCATTTCTGGCGCAAGACGGGGTGGCCCATGCGGGCGACCTTCAAGATGGCCATGTCGGCTATCCTCCTGGGATTTCGGATCGGGAAAGGGAATGAACGCCTTCACCATAATCAAATCCCGTCAGGAAGACAAAACCGCGATGCAAAAAGGAGACCCAAATATCGGGAATCGGCCGGATCGGGCTAAATGCCTTGATTGGGTTATGATTCAGCCCCCGAAGGGTTCAGGCTGGATTTCGCGGACGTTTCGTTCCTACCGAACTGGGTCAGGATACGTTGCAGATCGCACGGTTTTCTGCCACGCAGGACCTCGGCACCTGAGCCCATCCGCCCTGGCCGTCAAAATATCGACCACCCAAAACAACTCGTTTATATGAAAAGACTTGTGGGAAAATCAGCGCGCTATTCCTATTATATGGTAGATTCTTGGGGATTAATTCTACCCGTGGGAGCCAGGTCATCGGATCACCAAATCGCAAATCACTGTTTGCAACGTTGCGGCCCGTCCTGTTGGTGCTGATCGCCCTCGTTGTGGGTACGGGTGTCGGATTTGTTGCCTCCAGCGATAAATCCCTGTCCCAAATCACCTGGGAAATCCGGAGCCGCATTGGAGGGGACAAAACTGCGACCGAAACACCGGGCCATTGGGGAATCTACCAGGGGACCGGCGACGACCAGCGTCTCAGTCCCGAGCAGGCCGAAGAAGTCAAGCGCCTGCGCAGCCTGGGTTACGCGGGGGGAACGGTACCGGCCCAATCCGGATCAGGAGTAACCGCCCACCACCCGGAAATGGCTTCGCGGGGGTTGCGTTTTTTCACCTCCGGCCACGAACCCGGGGCCTATCTGATGGATCCGGAGGGGAAAATCCTGCACACCTGGCGGCTGACCTACGAAGATTGCATCCGGGCCAGCGGCAGCCCCGCGACGGATTTTTTGCCGGACTCCAAGGGTGTCACCGGTTGCTGGCGCCGCGCCTATCTGTATCCCGATGGCCGGGTGCTGGCCATTTTCGAGGGCCACGGACTGGCCCTGATGGACAAGGAATCCCGCCTGATCTGGAGCTATCCCGGCCCCTGTCATCATGATCTGGAAATTATGCCGGACGGCAGCATCTATGTTCTGACCCGCGAAACGGAATTCGTGCCCGAGATCCGCTCCGGCAAACCCGTGCTCGTGGACTACATCACCCATCTTTCGGCCGAGGGCCAGGTGCTGGGCAGGGTCAATCTACTGAAGGCCTTCGAGGAATCCATATACAGCTCCTTCCTGAACCACGTGCCCGATACCGGCGACATCTTCCACACCAACACCCTGGAAGTCCTGGACGGCAAGGCGGTCCGGCGGTCGCCCATCTTTGCAGCCGGTAATTTCCTGATCTCGGTGCGGGAACTTGATGTGGTCGCCATCGTGGATCACCAAACCGAAAAAGTCGTCTGGGCGATGGGCGGCATGTGGAGCGCCCAGCATCAGCCCACCCTTCTGGATAACGGCCACATGCTGATTTTTGACAACCAGGGCCACGAGGGGCGCTCGAAGGTGATCGAATTCGACCCCCTGAACCAGGAAGTGATCTGGTCCTATGCCGACAGCCCGGCCCACCCCCTCTATTCCAAAACCTGCGGGTCGTGCGAACGGCTGCCTGGCGGCAACACCCTGATCACCGAATCGGACAACGGCCGCGCCCTGGAAGTTACCCCGGACGGGGCGATCGTCTGGGAATTCCGCAACCCCCAGCGCACGGGAAAAGATAACGAATTCATCGCCGCGATTATGGAAATGGTGATACTTCCTGATGATTTCCAGCCCGCTTGGCTTTCGGTCACTCAATGATGCAGGCCTGATGGTTCCCAGGTAAAATTATTGTTGGGTTTCTGTAAGCGGAATCCTTGACTCCCCGCCTACGCACCGGTAGTTTTGCCGTCGATTGCGGTCTGTTCGCCAGGCTCATCCACTCCCACAAAAATGACGCTTTTCGACGCCATTTCAGGAGTCCCATGACCGACGCCGAGACTTCTACGCCCCCCGAGATTTCCCCATCGGCCCGCATTGCTTCCATCCTGCTCAATATTCTGATACTCCTGGCGCTGTTGTACGTATTCCTGTTCTCCATCGCGCTGTTCGGCGCGGCCTTCAAGCTGGTGGGCAAGGAATTTAGCCAGCAACTGATCGCCACGACCACCAACCCGGTGGTGGGGCTGATGATCGGGCTGCTGGCCACCTCGTTGATACAGAGTTCGTCGAGTTCCACCTCGATCGTGGTCGGCATGGTGGCCGGCGGCGCGTTGACGGTTCAGGGAGCCATCCCCATCATCATGGGCGCCAACATGGGCACTACCGTCACCAACACCCTGGTGGCCATGACCTCCATGAACCGCCGCACCGAGTTCCAGCGGGCCTTCGCCGGCGCGACCATGCACGACTTCTTCAACCTGATGGCCATCGCCCTCCTTTTTCCCCTGGAGCAGGCCACCCATATCCTGGAAAAATCCGCGACCTGGTTGAGCCTTCAGCTGGTCGGAGCCGAGGGCACGAAATATTTTAACCCGATCAAGGCCGTGACCAAACCGGTGGTGCACGATTTCCAGGATCTGCTGCTCGAAAATTTCGGTCTGACCAAGGGACCGGCCACGATCATCATGATCGTGGTGGCCCTGGCGGGCATCTTTTTCGCCTTGACCTTCCTGACCAAGGTTCTCAAGCGCCTGGTGCTGGCCAAGGCCGAAAACTCGTTCACCAAGAACATCGCCAGCGGCGGAATGGCGGCCATGGCCATGGGCTTGATGATCACCGTCGGGGTCCAGAGCAGTTCTATCACCACCAGCCTGATGGTGCCCTTGATCGGCGCAGGTATCCTGCCCATCCACACGGCCTTCGCCGCCACCCTGGGCGCCAACATCGGAACCACCATCACCGCCCTGCTGGCTTCGCTGACGGGCACACCGCAGGCCGTGACGGTGGCCCTGGTCCATCTGCTGTTCAATATTTCGGGGATACTGATCATCTATCCCATCAAGGCCATCCGGCATATTCCCATCCGCCTGGCCCAGGGACTGGCTCAAAAGACGGCCGAAAAGAAGTACTATGCTTTTCTTTACATGATCGGGGTCTTTTTCATCATGCCCCTGGTTTTTGTACTGATCGACAAGGCGATTCGCGCAATCTGATCCACGGGAGGATTCCATGAGTTTCGGATCGATTCTCGACCTGTTCAGGAAAGACAACTGGAGCAACGAACTGGTCGAAATGATCATGGAGATGCTCGACCTGGGCTCCGAAATGTTCGGGTACACCATGGGTGTGATGATCCAGGGTGATTCCGATGACGACAAGCAAGAAAAGCTCTACGACCGGGACATTCGGATCAACAAGCTGGAACGCAAGATCCGCCGCCGGGTGATTTCGCATCTGTCGGTACGAGGATCACGTGCCGAGGTCCCTTCGGCCCTGATCTTCATGAACGTGGTCAAGGACGCCGAGCGCATCGGGGACTACATCAAGAATATTCATGAGGTCGCCGAGATGATCCCGGAAGACGCCGATCTGAAGATCTACGAGGATCACCTCGCCGAACCGGCCGCCGTCATCGCCGAGCTGTTCACCCAGACCCGGCAGGCTTTCCTGGATAGCGACGAAGAGTTGGCGGGCAAGGTCATCAAGAAAGCCAAATCCGAAGGACGCCAACACGAAGACGGAATCCGGGCCATCACCACCAGCGACCTGGACACCAAGAACGCCGTCTGCCTCGTTCTGGCCCTTAGGTTCTACAAAAGGGTGGCGGCTCACATGAGCAACATCGCCTCGACCGTGGTCATGCCCGTGGACATGATCGATTTCTACGACGAGCCCGACAACTGATCTTCCGGCAGATTTCTTATCATCGGAAAAAGGCCCCCCGGGGGCACTAGTGTCCGGTTATAACTACCATAGTTTAAGCTGGTTAGAAAACGCATCCTCTTCAGGGTAGTTGTCCAAGTCTCTAAGTAGTTGATCTACAGGGACTTTCTCAAAAAGCGTGACGCTCAAGACCTGCAGGATTTTGTACAAACTGTGCTCGACCTGATACTGTTTTTTTAGGATCGCAACCAACACATAAGTGGCCACCGCGATCCAGATCTGGGTCTTGACCGCGTTCTCGGATGTCCCGAAGAAGTTCTTGATCCGCAGGTGCTGTTTGATCCACTTGAAGAACAGTTCGATCTGCCAGCGCGCCTTGTAGATGTCGGCCACCGTTTTTGCTGGCAGGTCGAAACTGTTGGTCAGAAAGACCAAAATCTTCCCTGTGTTTTGGTCAAAATATTTTATGCGCCTCATTGGTTCGGGGTACTTATCCCGTTGCTTTTTTGTCTTGAATGTAACTGTGTGATCAGCGAGGACCCCCTTCCCCTTCTCAATTGGATGTGCCTTGATAAGCCGGCCATTAAACTTTCTCATGGCACGGATAACAAAAAATGCGGGTGCTTTGTTTATCAGGAACAGTCGCGCAAACGAGTAATATCCCCGATCTAGCACGTAGAATGCTCCCGGCTCCAAAACAAGAGAATCCATACCGTAGTAATCACTGACGGTACCGCCGGAAATCCTTATGAAATCAGGGATATTGCCCTTTAGGTTGAGCAGAGTGTGGATCTTCACACCTCCTCGGTACTGGTTCAACCGGGACCAAGGAAAAGAGGTAAGGCAAAGATCAATGATGGTTGAATCGAGAGCGTAAAGAGCGGCATCGAGTTCAATACCGAACTCTTCATCAGCATAAATTATTTTGGCTTGGGCCATCAGATACAGAGCGAAGTCTTCGTAGATCCGACAGTCACGGTTCTCGTTCGCGTCCGCCAACGTGCTCTTTGAAACGCGTGACTTTATCCCCATGTGGTACAGGTGTGAGCTCATGGCTCGCATACAGACTTCGATATCACGGAGGCTATGTCTGTAGGTCAACTGGGCGAAGGCCATGCACCGAAACTGTTCCTGGCATGAGAACTTCTGAACCTTGTGGTTGCCTCCGTATCGCTTGACACACCTACTGAACTCACGCCTGGGAATGAAATCCATGATCTGAGAAAAGACAGTTCGGCCTGCGTACATAATCGGCTCTCCCTGAAATGAGGAGAGCCGATCTTAGACTTGAAGTCGTGACAGGCCAAATATCTCCGTAACCAACAAAAACAAAAACGATTACAATGATCTAGAGAACAAACAACCGGACACTAGTGCCCCCGGGGGGCCTTTTTTCATGCCTGTAAATTTTTTTGAAACCACTTTCTGAATTTTTGGTAGATTAAGGATATACCCCCGGCATTGGAGAAAACCATGGACCTCCTCGACACCCTGGAAGAGCTGGCGTTGGCCAGCCGTCTGAAAAGGCTGAGTGACCGTCTTATGACCGACATGGCCGAGATCTATCGCGAGGCCAACGCCGATTTCAAACCCCGCTGGTTCACCACCTTCATGGCCCTGGACCGGCAGGACAGCCAGACCATCACCGACCTGGCCCGCCTGCTGGGCATCTCCCATACGGCCGTCAATCAGATCGTCACCGACATGGTCAAAAACCGCCTGGTTGAAAAAAAGCCAGACCCCGGAGACGAGCGGCGCATTCGGGTCTCACTGACCCGCAAAGGGCGCAGGACGCGCAAGGATCTGGACGAGTTGTGGAAAGGTGTCAAGCGCGCCAACGCGGAACTTTTGACCGAAACCGGCGCCGACCTGCTGGGTGACCTGCGCAAGATCGAAGCGGCCCTCGACCAGCGGGACATGGGCAACCGAATGCGCCACTGGGTCGGCCTGCCCGAGCGGGCGCCCGTGCGCATCGTGGAATACCGGCCGGCCTACAAGAAACATTTCGCCGCGCTGAACTATCAATGGCTGGAAGAGGATTTCACCATCGAGGACATAGATCGTGAAATGCTGGAGGATCCCAACGGGTTCATCCTGAAACGGGGAGGGGCGATCATGTTCGCGCTGCACGGCGAGGACGTGGTCGGCACCTGCGCCCTGCTGATGCGCGACGACGGCGACGTCGAACTGGTGAAGATGGCCGTCGCTCCGTCCTTCCGCGGACGGGGCATCGGCCGCCTTCTGACCCTGCAGGTCATCGACCGCGCCAAGGCCCTGGGTGCCCGCAAGATCGTGCTGGCCACCAGTCCGCGGTTGCTGGTTGCCAACGTGCTGTACAAATCCCTCGGCTTCAAGACCACCGATGAGGGCCCCGCCGAAGAGATCGGCTTCGAGCGCCCCTCCATTTCCATGGAACTGAAAATAGACCCCTGACCTCTGACCCTTGACGAGGAGGATTCGAAATGAAAACACGTTTGTTGAGCCTGGTATTGCCGCTGATTCTTGCGGCCGCTTTGGGCACGACCATTGCCTGGAGCCAGGGCGACCAGCCGGAACCCCTGCGGCTGGACGGAACCATGCGCGCGGCCATCGTCGACAGCATTCTGGCGGCCATCGATGAGATCTACGTTTTCCCCGAGGTGGCCACCGAGATGGGCGCTCTTGTCCGCGGAAACTTGACCGGTGGCCAGTACGACCAGATGGACAACGCGGCGGACTTTGCCGCCCGCCTGACCGAGGACCTGCGATCGATCAGTCACGATCTGCATCTGCACGTGGACTGGATGCCCCCGCGACCCCAGGTCCAGGGAGAGGAACTGAGCGACGAGGAGATGGAGGTGCGCTACCTGGCCCGGGTTCGGCGGGACAACTTCGGCTTCCGTGAGGTCAAGCTGATGCCGGGCAACGTGGCCTACATCAAACTGGACATGTTCGCCCACACAACTCAGGCGGGCCCCACAGCCATCGCGGCGATGAACCTGGTGGGTTACGCCGACGCCATCATTTTCGACCTGACCGAAAACGGCGGCGGCAGCCCCAGCATGATCCAGCTTCTGACCAGCTATCTCGTTGAAGAACCGACCCACCTGAACAGCTTCTACGTCCGCCAGAGTGACGAGACCAACCAGTTCTGGACCCAGGCCTATGTGCAGGGACCCAAACTTGAAGAGGTTCCCGTTTACGTCTTGACCAGCGGACGCACCTTTTCCGCCGCCGAGGAATTCACCTACAACCTGAAGAACCTCGAACGTGCGACCATCGTCGGCGCCACCACCGGAGGCGGCGCCCACCCGGTGATGGGACAGGAATACCCGGACTTTCAGCTATCCATGTCCCTGCCCTTCGGCCGCGCGGTCAACCCCGTGACCGGAACCAACTGGGAGGGCACCGGGATCGAACCGCACATGGAGGTTCCGGTGGACCAGGCCCTTGAGACGGCCTACCTGGATGCCCTGAAAACCCTGAGTGAAACCGCCGACGAGGACCAGAAGGCGGGCCTGGACTGGACCATTTCCGGTCTGGAAGCCGCCGCCAATCCCGTCATATTAACTGAAACCGAACTGGCGCCCTACGCCGGCCAGTATGGACCTCGCCGGATTTGGGTCGAGGACGGGACGCTGTGGTATCAACGGGAAGAAAGAGGAAAATTCCGGTTGGTCGCCATGGGCGGCGGTTGGTTCATGCTCGAAGGTCTGGATTATTTTCGTATCGAATTCGAGCAAGAAAAAGGGAAACCGGCGACTGGGTTGATTGGGCACTACGACAACGGACGTCAGGACCAGAACTCCAGAACCGACGGGTGATCAGGTCCTGAAAGTAACGGCCCGGCGGATCTACTCCGCCGGGTCGGACCGGGGTCAGCGTGAAGAGGAATTGTTCCACGGCCTCTCCTGGTTACCTCTGGAACTGCATCGTGTAGAGTTCCTTGTACCGTCCCCCGCGCGCCAGCAGTTCGTCATGCGTTCCGACCTGAACCACCTGGCCGTTTTCCAGCAGGTAAATTCGGTCAACGTTCTGGATCGTGGACAGACGGTGGGCGATGACGATGGTCGTCCGGTCCTTGACCAGCCGGTCGATGGCTTCCTGCACCAGCTGTTCGGCCTCGGTGTCGAGCGCGCTGGTCGCTTCGTCCAGCAGAAGGATGGGCGGATTCTTGAGGATGGCGCGCGCAATACTGATGCGCTGCCTCTGTCCCCCGGACAGTTTCAGGCCGCGGTCGCCGATGATCGTGTCATAACCGTTGGGCAGTTTCTCGATGA
>RCNB010002777.1_pt1 | contig 10643 bp, 16 predicted proteins | sample 2041321 | NCBI WGS metagenome assembly RCNB01 (sample SAMN09708232, study PRJNA481090) | Marine sediment metagenome, whole genome shotgun sequencing project.
CAAAATTTATCAGTTCAACAGATATTAAAGGTTATGCACATTATAGGTTTATAAATGCAATAGAAAATGTAAAAGAGAAGACAACACTTCTTATAGAATATATAAATAATATTAATTGATTGAAAATTTATAATAACGAAAGGCCAACCGTTAGCTTGAATAAAAAAAATGTTTAAAAATATGCTAAAGAGTTACATTGTCATCTTGCTCCTAACATTGGCAATTACAAACATTGGAAATGCTCAACTAAGCGCAGAAAAAATCCAAAAAATAGATAGTTTGTTTTCGGGCTGGAGTGTGCCTAATCATCCAGGCGGTGCTATAGCAATTATGATGGAGGAAAGTTTGGTGTTCTCGAAAGCGTATGGGCTGGCAAGTCTGGAGCATTTGGTGCCCAATTCCACTGAAACTGTTTTTAATTTAGCTTCAGTTTCCAAACAGTTTACTGCGATAGGTATTGTAAAACTTGAAGAACAAGGCAAACTTTCAATTGATGACGATATTAGGTTGTACATCCCTGAATTCCCAAATTTCGATAAAATTATTACAATTCGTCATCTTTTGCACCATACCAGTGGTTTAAGGAGCTTTCATTATCTTTTAGTATTGGCGGGGTGGAGATTAAATGACGAAAGGACGAATGAAGACTTATACCGTTTTATGCTCAAGCAAAAGGAGCTCAATTTCAACCCAGGTGATGAGTATATGTATTGTAACACTGGCTATATGCTTATGGTCAATATTATTGAAAAAATAACGGGTGAACCATTCGTATCATGGATGAAATCAAATGTTTTCGATGCCTTGGGTATGTATAATACTTATATTGAAACGAGAAGTAATGCTGTTCACTTAAATACGGCCACATCTTATAGTGGTGCTAAACCTTTTCTTAGGAATATAGAATACTGGAGCTATTTTGGATCCGCAAATGTAAATTCCACCACTAGTGATTTGTCAGTTTGGCTAAGAAATTTTTATAACCCAACACAGGGTTGGGAATCTGCATTTGAGCATATGCAAACTCTTGACCCATTAAATGGTGGAGGTTACAATAATTACGCATATGGGGTAAAAATCGATTCCTATAAAGGGATTAAACGCATACAGCATGGAGGTTCCACCGGAGGATATCGCACCTTTATCGGAACACTACCCTCGGAAAAAGTTAGCATTGTTGTGTTGTCTAACTTCTCATCTGCAAACTCTCCAGATAAATGGAGACAAATTGCAGACATTATCTTCTCTGAAAAAAAAGAACCTGCTTCAAAAACGAAATTCGAAACTATTAACTTACCCCTGAAAGAATTAAAGCAATATGTAGGTTTCTACTGGGAAGACAGACAAAAAATCAACCGTGAGATTTATCTTGAAAACGACACGCTTTGGTATAGAAATAAGCCAATGATACCAATCGCTAAACATTCATTCTTATTAAATGAGAAGACAGGGCTTACGGTTTCGTTCGTTCCAAAGGAAGGTCACCAACAAATGATCATCAGCGGTGATGGCTCTACATTATCCATATTTGATAAGTATGAGATGACTGAAGTTACTAATGAAGAACTCAACGAATATATTGGGACCTACTATAGCCCTGAATTAGAAGCATCTTACAATATAACCTTAAAAAATGGTGCTTTGGTTGGCTACCATCCAAGGCATGGTGCTATTAAAATGGAAAGGATAGCCCAGGATAAGCTGTTGGCAGACCTTCCTATTGTAATAGCAGAAATCAGTAGAAATAAGGTGGGTGAAATAAATGGTATTCTCGTTTCAAACGGTAGAGTCAGAAATATGTGGTTTGAAAAGCAGAAATAGATTTAAAACTCAAGCTAACAAAGTATAAAAATAATAGCCTAAACTGTCGTAAACATGAGTATTGTAGCACACGTAAAACTAAGTAGCAAATTGAAAAATAGTGCTTCTGAAGTCGGCCAATATTTTTACACAAACCGTTGCCTGTAATTTAAAAAAACATCCTCATCGAAGAAAAATGAACTTTAATCCAATAAAAATAATCTTAATAATTTTCGTTGCGAGTACTTTTTTATCCTGCAAAGGACAAGAAAAAAACGAACCAAAATCAACCGAGACTAAAACCTTAGGAATTGATAAAACAATCTTAAATCTTGATGATAAAATTTGGAAGATATTTCAAGACGCAAATGATAATTATTGGTTTGGTAGTAACGGAAAAGGCATTTATCATTATGATGGTAAGACACTATCGAATTACGAAATAAATAATGGAAAAGAAGATGTTTTGCTTATTTCCATTTTTCAAGACAATGATGGAATACTATGACTCGGAACAGATAACGATGGAGCCTATAAATATAATGGAGAAATATTTGAGAAATTTATGCCAAATCTCTAAAAAACTACTGGCAACACCTTGTAGAATTAATTGCTTGGTTATCCTCTACTTGTGAAAATCCTTATAGACTTTATATCTGTGATTTGTTTACTAACTTTAGTGCTTAAAACACCTGTCTGCCGACAGGCAGGCGCAACACCCGAGCGAAGCGAACTGGCGGAGCAAACCATACACCAAACGTTAACCTTTATTAAAAATGAATAAATCAATAGTAATACCATTTTTACTTTTATTAATTACAACCTCAATGTGTTGTGCACAAATAGATTCTGTGCTAATTAGCGATGTAAAGTTTAAGAACTCAAAGTTTGATAACCCTCATGCAGGAAGTGGCTTTTTATTGGAGTATAAAAACAAAATCTACGCTGTAACTGCAAAACATGTTCTCTTTTTTGCGAAAACTGATAGTATGAAAACGGTAAGTTTTGGAGGCGATCTAAAATCTTGGGAATTCAGTTCAAAAGCTTCACCAAATAAAAAAGTTTTAGCAGGGAAACTAATTAATGAAAACAGCAATGAACCAATAGAAATGCCTCCAAAAGGCGATTGGTTGATTTTTGAAATAGAAGGGATTATACCAAAAGACATTGCAATCTATTCTTTAAGAGATAAACCTTTAAATATAAATGAAGACGTTTACTTTTTAGGTTATCCATATAAAAGTACTCAAGCAGTAAATATAAAAGGAACATTTATTGGGTTAACAGAAGATAATAATCTAAGGCTTGATGTATCTAAAGGCACATACAATGGCTGTAGTGGTGGACCTGTTCTAGATTCACAGGGCAAATTGGCTGGACTGGTTTCTATGGGGTATTTCAACCAAAAAGAAAACAAAATGATTTTTGAGCCTGCGTCTTTAGAATATTTCAAACAAGTAATTAGTACTCAAGAAATATTAAGAGCGAAAGGTTAACACATTATATAATTTACCAGCCCGACTGAATCGTTCTGGTGGTTTTCTGGTCCTCGCCTATTGGCGAAGCAAGCCATATACCAAACGTTAGCCATAAGCCGATTACTATGGCCAGCATAAAACTAAATAATTATGATCAAAGAATTTGAACTCATTGAAGAAGGAGCTCTAAATCTATTAATAAAATGGGAACCCAAATTATTTCGACTTGAGGTTGAAGAGTTTCTAATTGCTAACTGCCTAAATTCAATTTAAATGCCAGCCTATTTAATTGCAAATATTGAGATTAAAGATGCCGAGAAGATTAAAAAGTATTTGACTTCCACACCTGAGGTACTTAAGAAATATTCAGGTCGGTTTTTAGTTCGCGGTGGTCAGATATGGGTAGCAGAGGGAAATTGGAATCCTAAAAGATTGGTCGTAGTTGAGTTTGATTCATTTGAAAAAGCCAAAGCGTTCTGTGATTCGGATGCGTATAAACCTTTAAAGAAATTGAGACAATCCTCTGCTGATACGGATATGATTATAGTAGACGGAATTACAAGTGAAATATCAGAAAAATTAAACAAAAATTAAAAACCGAGATAGTATTGAACTCGGGAATTTTAGCCCGCTTCACCTCTTGTACACCTATAGAGATAAAGGCCAAATCGACGACTATTCTCTTACAAATTATTATCTATAATCTTAATCAATCCCATAGCTTCGAATATTAATTTATCAATTTAAGTTCGAGACATTTGTTCTTTACCCCAACTTCTCAATTGTTTAATGAATGGAATTAATTCTTCTCCAGTTGAAGTAAGTGAATATTCAACCCTTGGGGGAACTTCTAAATAGACTTTTCTTGAAACTAATTCATCAGCTTCTAATTCTCTTAATGTTTGTGTCAGCATTTTAGGGGTAATTCCGACAATTGCTCTTTTTAATTCTCCATACCGCATAAACCCGTCTCTAATTACCCAAAGTATGCGTCCCTTATATTTTCCTCCTATTCTTTTGAAGGCATAATCCACCGCACAATGTGCTATTTCATTTTTATTATTCATATTTTTATTGTTTTAAATAGCTGATTATCAGTAATACTATACATTTAGTATGTAGTGTACTTTATTGTATGTACTTGTGGTTAAGGTATAAATATATGTTCTTTGTACAAATTATTCAAATCAATACTATTTAATTAACAGAAAACTTAATATTAAAATGAAGAAAATAAAAATAGTTTGTATAGCTGTATTGTTGTCATCCTTGGCACAAGCACAGAGCATAAAACAAAATACTCAGGCATTACTACAAATTGTGGAGGATTTCAGGATTTCAATAATTAAACAGAATGACGAAGAAAAGTTCACTAATTTATTTTTGAACGATTCTATTACTTGGGGAGCAATCGTCACGGGGAAAACAAAAACTCATGTTCTAAAACAAAAATCTGGTTTTACATTTCAATCTAGTGACCTCATGAGTTTCTATAATAATTTAACCGCTGGTGATGAAGAAAAGTTTTATAATGTCAACATTGATGTAAGGGCAGACTTTGCAACTATCTCTTTTGATTATTCTTTCAATTCAAAATCTGTAATACAAAATTGGGGAGTAGAATATTGGTCTTTAGTTTTAGTTAACAATACATGGAAAATATCAAGTGTTACATGGTCTATGAACTTGGAACAGCTAGAAAAATGTCCATTTGTAGCAGATGATCTTTTTGTTTTAAGCAATAATTAAATTATAAAAAAAAGGTTGTATTTATAATTCAATATAAAAATGAAAACAGCAATCAAAAATCCGTTTATAATAACTGTCATTACACTAATACTATTTTTAGGAATCCTAAAACTTCCTTTGAGTATGGTTCAAGATAACCTTGATTTATCTAGCCAACAATCTGATAATATTATTAGACTCATAAAAAATATAGTTATTCTTATACTAGCCATATTCGCCATAAAAAAACTAAAGCTTGTTGAACTCTCTGGATTGAGTAGGCATATAAAATTGCAAAACAAGTTTTTAATTTTAATTCCTTTGTATTTAGTACTAATAGGTCTATTCTCTCTTTTAGGTACAGATTTATCAAGTATTTCGGCTATTGATTTTATATTACTATCGTTGGCAATGCTTTCGGTTGGATTTGTAGAAGAGTTTATTTTTAGAGGTATTATTCAATCTGTATTTTTAAAGAAGTATGGTCATAAAAAAAGGGGCATCTTAATATGCATTTTTCTTCCTGCGACACTTTTTGGTATATTACATTTAGTGAATATAAATATGTCCAATATTACTGCTTCAATTGGGCAAGTTGTATATGCTTTTTTTATAGGTGTAGCTTTTGGTTCTATTTTATTAAAAACCAACAAGATAGTGCCTTTAGCCATCCTGCATGGTCTTGTCAATATAGTCTTTAGTATACCTACACTAATAGACTATAGCGTAATGACTGGAGAAATTGAACAACAAGACATTGCTCAGGCCATTGGTTCTATGCTGGTGGTTTTACCATTATTTGTTGTTGGTTTATTTATCATGCGTCAAATTAGCCTTATAAGTGTTCAAGAAAAAATAGTTTTATCTAGCAAAATTAAACTTTCATAATATGATGAACTTGAAAGAAAAATTATCACAAATCACGGAATATTATTCTCCTAAAATAGTAGGCGAAGTAAATGACGTTTTCATCAAATTAGTGAAAATAAAAGGCAACAAAGTACCTTGGCATAATCATGAAAATGAGGACGAACTATTTTATATTGTTGAAGGAAGTCTTTTATTTGAAATTGAAAATAAGGATAGCTTTTCAATGAATACAGGCGATTTATTCATTGTAAAAAAAGGAATTAGTCATAGGGTTTCCTCACAAAAGGAATGTAAGATTATGTTGATTGAGAATAAAACAACTGCACATACCGGAACTGTTGAAGATGATATAACAAAAAGCATTCAGCAACAGTTGTGATAGTTTATATGAATTAATAGACTGTAACATTCTTTTCTATTTATTATTTTATATAAAATTAAATCGATTAAAAACATGAAAAATAAAATTGGATTATTAATAGTGATACTCTTACTTGGGTATGGGATTATTCGAATTGGTGTTGGAGGAGCATTGCTCGCCCAAACATTAGAAATTGTAAACTTTTCAGATCTAGCTGAAGCGACCTTAGAAGTAAAACAATTTATAAATATTCGGGCAAGTGAACAGATAATTCCTTTCACCTTATCAGGATATTTTACTTATATTCTAGTAATGGGCATATTGCTAACAATAGGAGCGGTTGGCACAATAGCTCGCAGGAAGTTGGGATTCATTTTGCTCTGGATATATATAGCACTGCATGCTGCACTCTTCGTTAACTTCCAAGAAATCAATCCAAAATTAATTGTGCTTGCATTACAGGTGATTTTATTATTAGTACTGAATTATCTGAGACCACCGAAACCGTTAAAGTGATTACTATTAATAATTTTTAATAGAATGCTAAAAAACACAATATACGCTGTAATACTTGTTATTATTTTACACGTTGCTAGTCAAAAACAAAGCATATATTAGTTCAAAAGATACAAGTAGAAAAACTGTGCACGAACCGTTTTAGCCAATTAATCTAAAAAATATGATACCAAAAATTACAATATTTAATCTTCTTGGACAGCAAATTAAAATGTTTCAAGTCAATTTTAAATCAGGAGAACTTAATATTAGTGAACTTCATAATGGAGCGTATTTTTTAAATTTGAAGCTAATAGATGGTGCTAATATTACGACTAAGATTTTTAAAAAATAAGTGACATCATAATGCATCCTAATCCATATTGTATTTTATTAGTGTCCGACCAAAACAGATTCTACGAAAAAGCTAGGCTCATCCTAATAAAACAATTCTGATTGTTAAGGACATGTTCAGTGGAATTTTTTAGTGAGGAACAATACGTAAAATAAACGATACAGTCTATATCCAGCGAGTACCACCCTCAACATAAAGCCTCAGATCCTATCCAAAACTGCTTTCCGATATGATTTTCCGATTGGTAATTTGACATCATTTTGTAATAAGACTTGATTGCCATCAATCAACTTTAACTGGTTAAAATTAATAATATACGATTTATGGATTCGTAAGAAATCATTGGGAAGTTTTTCTAAAAAATCAGATAATGTCTGTGGTGTCAACGTCATCTTATCTGTGAAAATTTTAATGTAATTACCGTAAGCTTCAATATATTGGATGTCTGTAAAGTTGATTTTTATAATTTTCTTATCACTTTTTACAAATAGTGATGTCGCAGGGTCTTCCCTATGCGTAATCACTGTTTCAGTTTGTAAAGCTGATTTCTGTGACACTTTAGAAATAGCTTGCAAAAAACGTTCTAACGAAAAAGGCTTTAATAAATAGTCCGTTACAGAGAGTTCGAAACCTTCAACAGCATATTCAGGATAGGCTGTGGTAATGATCACGTTTGGTTTTTGTTGTAATGTTTTTAATAAACTTATACCAGAAAGTTTGGGCATATTGATATCTAAAAATAAGATGTCTACAGTTTGCTCTTGTAGCACAGCCATTACATCGAATGCATTTTTACAGGAAGCCACCAACTCCAAATTCGGAATTGATTCTATATAGTTTTCTAATATTTGACGCGCTATAGGTTCATCGTCTGCAATGACGCATTGTAGTGTTTTCATTTTATAAATCTAATATTAATTCAATACTATAACTCGTGTCAGTTTTGGTCATAGTGAGTTGATGCTTTTCTGGATACATTAAAGCCAGTCGTTTTTTTGCATTTTGGAGGCCTATACCACTTTTGCCTTTTTCTATATGTTCTACTTTTAGATCTATAGTGTCAATGGTATTTATACACTTAAAAACGAGTTTGTTATCGTCTTCACTTAACGACACAAAAACCTTGCTTTTTTCATCTTTTGAAACCCCTAAATGTTTGAAAGCGTTTTCAACAAAAACAATAAAGAGCATTGGTGCTATTTTTTTTGAAACCAGATTTCCGGTGGTTTCAAATTGAATTTCTGTGGTGTACTCTAGTCTAATTTTTTCTAATGCCATATAATTTTCTAAGTAGGTAATCTCCTTTTCTAATGGCACATAGGTTTCTTTAGTTTCATATAAGCTATAGCGCAATAAATCCGATAATTTCAACATTAAATTGGGCAATTTATCAGATTTCACTACTGATAATCCATATAAATTATTCAAGGTATTAAACAAGAAATGCGGATTTAATTGTGCTTTCAATAATTTTAATTCTGCCTCTTTTTCCTGTTGTCTGCGCGTAAAACTAGCCGCCGCTACTTTCAAAGCCGAACTTACAAACAAGACCAACACCAAAATGCCAATCATGTTGTAAACCATTCGCCATTCAAACTTATTTAAAGCACTGCTTAAAAAATAGATACCAACACCTGTAAATACAGCAATAATCAAAATAAACAACAATAAACCAAGCCATTTACGTTTTGTAAAAAACAAGGGCAAAATTATTAAGTTGTGAATATAAACTAGTGGTGCAAGAAAAAGGACCCCTAAAAAAGCAGACCACACGACATTATCGGATTGAATAGACACCAATCCAATTAAAAAAATAAAAATCCAGACACTTACGTTCTGTACTATTTTATTATCTATCCAGTGATCTAATTTCGACATTCTATTGGTTTTAATCTGCCCAAAAATAGCATATCGTAGTCATATGTTTGTTTTTTAATGATGAATGCTACTTTTTCCCATTTGAACGTCCTCTTTTTTATGATGATGTGCCTTTTCTATCCATATCACTTTATAGATACCATTCATCATTCTTTTTTTTAGATGTTGCATAATTAGAAGAGTTTTGAGGTATAAATCATAAAAACATATAATCATGAAACATCTTATTCAATTTACAACAGTACTTTTTTTATTAGTTCAAACTATTGGATTTAGTCAAACAACAACCACGGAAACTAGTTCTAAAAAACAAGATTCTATTCTAAAGAAGCAAATCGAATTACCTGAAATCAACACCAAGACATCTCAAAATTTTATCGGAAATTATTTTTTAGAGGAAGCAGACTTTGCATTAGAAATTGTAATGGAAAACGGCCTGATGTATATCATTAGTCCATTCTCTAAAGACATTCTGATTCAAAAAAATGAAACTACGTTGCATGAACCTACTAGAGGTGTTGATTTAGAACTTATAGCGTCTAATAAGGATGCTTTAAAATACACTCAAAATGGCTATGAAACCATTATAAAAAGAGTGAATTCTAAAACAAATAACTAAACCACTATGACACTAGAAATTCAAAACGTATCTAAACGATACAACAGAAACAGCTACGGATTGAAAGACTTTTCGCTTCGTATAGAAAAGGGGATTCTTGGATTATTGGGTCCAAATGGCGCTGGGAAATCTACCTTATTAAAGATGATTGCAACTGTGAGTAAACCTACTGAAGGACTCATCTCTTTAAACAAAAACAATATTGTAAAAGATGCTAATTATATGCGAAAACAATTAGGATTTTTACCTCAAGATTTTGGCGTGTATCCTAACTTGAATGCCTACGAGTTTTTAGAATACATGGCAGCTATGAAAGGTATTGGTGGTACAAATTTAAAACCAAGAATCGCACAATTGTTAGACGGTTTAAACCTTATGGATGCCGCTAAAAAACCGATTGGTAGTTATTCTGGTGGCATGAAACAGCGTGTAGGAATTGCACAAGCTTTACTGAACAATCCGAAAATTGTAATTTTTGATGAGCCCACTGTTGGTCTTGATCCTGAAGAACGTGTGCGTTTTCGGAATCTTATTTCGGACTTGGCCAATGATTGTATTGTAATACTATCGTCACATATTGTTTCAGACATTGATACCATTGCGGATCAAGTGGCCATTTTGAAAAATGGATCGTTAGTTACGCACGGTAATCAAGAACAGATTATAAAAAATGTCACAAATATGGTGTTTGTAACCACTATTAAAAAAGAGCAATTGCCTCAGTTTAAAACCGAGCATACCGTGGTTAGCACAACTAGAAAAGACGGTGATTTAATGGTTCGCTATATCTCTGAACGTCCGATTGAAAACTCAGTGAAAAAAGAAGCAAATCTTGAAGATGCTTATTTATACTTGACTAAAACTAATTAATATGACACCTTTTTTTACCATTATAAAATCCGATTATTTACAGCGCACCAGAAGCTATGCATTTTTAGTTACACTTTGTGCAAGTGTTGCAATTGCCTATACTTTTGTACCAGAACCAAATGCAAATTATTCAACGATTAGAATTGCAGACCATGTTGGGTATTATAATTCGGCTTGGTTTGGCTATGT
>RCNB010002778.1_pt1 | contig 10642 bp, 8 predicted proteins | sample 2041321 | NCBI WGS metagenome assembly RCNB01 (sample SAMN09708232, study PRJNA481090) | Marine sediment metagenome, whole genome shotgun sequencing project.
GCAGAAGTGCTAAAAAAACCAAGTGCCATAGATTTAATGCGTCGCTTTAATGCAGAGTATGAACGTGAGATGTCACACGAACTGAGAGGAGAGGATACCTCATTCTCAGGCGTTCTGGTAGATCTCCAATTGAAGGAAGGAGATATCATTAAGACCTCAGGCACTGGAAGTTTTCAGGTGTTTGAAACGCCAGGACATACACGGGACTGCCTCAGCTATTTATTTCCTGGTTCAGGTGTGCTGATTGCCGGCGAAGCTGCAGGTGTGCCTGAAAAGAATTTTATTCACAGTGTTTTTCTTTCAAGCTATCAGGATTATGTAAACTCTATTGAAAAAATTATTTCGCTCAATGCCGAGGCGTTGTGCATAGCACATGTGGGTATCCTCGTTGGGAGTGAGAAGGTTGCAGAGTACCTCAAGGCATCACTCGCAGCTGCTCAGGACTACAGGGCAAAACTTGAGCATTATCTCGAAAGATTTGATGGTGATAAAGACAAAGTAGTAGAGACAATCCTGGCAGAAGAGTACGATTCGCACTCTGAACATATCCAGAATAGAAACCCGTTTATCGCAAACCTTAAGGCAAAGATAAATGCGGTCTGCAAACTTGTATCAGGAAGATAATAGTAAAGGGGTCAGCCATTAAAGGGCATCTGTCAAGAAGATACACTTCTCCACATTTGACAAAAGAAGAACATTTTAAGAAACCTCAAAAATCAACCTTGCATACCACAGTTCACAATCTCCTTCAGACAAAATTTAATGTGACATACATTAGAGCCTTCAGATCTCACTACCATTTTGGCAGACTAATAAGCTTGACTGGGAGTGGTGACCGGGTTATCATTAGATCATGGATCTAACTTTAGATACAATATTACAGTTCATCCGCTCTGAGACTGCCCACCCGATGAGAATCCAGGAACTGGCGCAGGCGATGAAAGTCAGCCGGAGGGAGTATCCCTCATTTCGGCAGTGTGTGAAAAAGCTTGTCGATGAAGGCCATCTGGTTCGACTCAAGCGAGGGCGGATTGGACCGGCTGACCAGATGGATATCGCCGTCGGGACAATTTCTGTCAATCGCTCCGGACGGGGCTTTCTTGAAATCGAAGGTGCCACCGAAGATATTATGATACTCGATAACGGGTTGCTGACGGCTCTGGATGGCGACAGGGTAATGGTTCGCCTGGTTGGAGAGCGGTTTGGTCGTCAGACTGGGGTAGTGATCAAGGTGCTGGAGCGATCGGGCAGAAATATTGTCGGTATACTGCACAAACAGAACGGCTTGATCTTTGTCCATCCGGACAACCTGCGGATTCATCGTGATATCTATGTTGCTCCTGCCGATTCTCTCAAGGCGAAGGACGGCGAAAAAGTGGTGGTGAAGCTGACCGCGTGGGATGATCCGCATACTAACCCGTGCGGCAAAGTAACCGAGCAGATCGGTTATCCGAATGCGCCAGGGGTGGATATGCTCACTATCATCAAAAGCTATAACCTTCCCGAGAGTTTCTCGGCTGAAACAATGAACCAGGCCGAAAAAGCGGCTGGTGTCGACACAGCCGGGGAGCAACAGCGCCGCCTCGACCTTACCGGTGAGTGCATCTACACCATTGACCCGTTTGATGCCAAGGATCATGACGATGCCATTTCGATATCAAAAACGCAGAGAGGGTATCGTCTGGGCGTGCACATTGCTGATGTCTCGTTCTATGTTCCGGAGGAGTCGGCACTCGACATTGAAGCTTTTGAGCGGGGCAATTCGGTGTATCTGCCCGGTATGGTCATACCCATGCTTCCCGAAGTATTGTCGAACGACGTCTGTTCGCTTCGTCCCAACCGGAGACGATTGGCGCACTCGGTGATTATAGACTTTGATCGAAAAGGGAAAGTGCTTGGCTGGCGGGTCATGGATACGGTTATCCGCTCGCACGCAAAGTTGTCATACGAGGAAGTCCAGGAGTTTTTCAACAGCCAGACGGTCACACCACGGATCAAGCGGGTGGCCGACAGTCTGTTGCTGGCCCGTGAACTGGCAACGGTGTTAACAAAACGGCGTGCGATCGACGGCTCGCTTGATTTTGATCTGCCCGAAGCGAAGATCATCCTGAACGAGCAAGGGGAGGTGCTTGAGCTGGGGAACAGGGTTCGACTCGAGTCGCACCGTCTTGTAGAAGAATTCATGCTGGCCGCTAACCAGGCGGTGGCGCTCGAAATCTTCCGCAAAGGTCAGCCACTGCTGTATCGTGTGCACGACAAACCGGCCATAGAAAAGCTGAACACTTTTTCTGATATGATGAAACGCCTCGGACATAGTTTCCCGGTTTCTAAAGACATCAAGCCGATTCAGTTTGCGCGTTTTCTTGAGCGGGTTAAGGATCTACCCGAGGGGGATTTTATTCATGAGCTCTTGCTTCGTTCCATGCAGAAGGCGGTCTATCAGCGCGAGAACATCGGGCATTTCGGACTCGCGTTCACACACTACGCCCATTTTACTTCTCCGATCAGGCGATATCCTGACCTTTTAGTGCACCGTCTGCTACGCAAACTGAAGAAAGGAAAGGATCCGGCTGCGTTCGCCTGCCGAATACAGGCGGTGATTGACCACGTGGGGAAACATTGCTCCGAGACCGAACGGGTGGCCGTGACCGCCGAGCGGGAAGCCGTGCGCACCAAGCAGGTCACGTTTATGACCCGGCACCTGGGAGACGAGTTTGAAGGGATTATATCTGGTACGATGTCGTACGGCTTTTTTGTGCGACTTAACAATATGGGTGTGGAAGGGCTGGTACGTTTCTCGTCTATTGATGATGACTATTATCACTACGACGAAAAACAGTACATGATTATCGGGCGTCGCACCGGGCGGAGTTTCAGAATGGGGCATGCTGTCAAAGTTGGTGTGGCCAACGTCAACCAGGAAAGGAAGGAAATCGATCTTTATCTGATTGAAGAAAGCAAAAAGCAGACGGCGGGATCGGAGAAAAAAGCCAAAGGGAGAAAATCGTACAAGAAGCGGCAGTGGGGACGTAAAGGGGTCACCCAGTAAAGGTTTCTTGTCATGAATCGAGGGGTCAGGTCTGCTCTTGACTCATCTTATATAGATACAGTTGCCGTTTGGCAGTTTAAAGAGTAAGGTCAGATAGTTATTCTAAAAGAAAAGGGGAACGCAGGTATATAGACAACTTGCGTCCCCCTTTTCTGAATGATTTTATGCCAGAGATTCTGGGGTATGAGAAGGTTTTGGGTTTAACTATTTTATTTTCTTTATCTCCAGTTTTTGAATAACTACATCTTCCAGAGGTTTGTCTCCCATACCCTTCTTAACTTCTTCAATTTTGTCTGTCACATCCTGACCTTCTATTACCTGTCCAAAGATGGTGTGTTTGTTGTTCAGCCAGGGTGTTGGTACAGTGGTTATGAAAAACTGACTTCCATTGGTATTGGGGCCGGAATTGGCCATAGCTAATCTTCCGGGCTTATCGAATTTTAGATCTGAGTTAAATTCATCTTCAAACCTGTAGCCAGGACCTCCCCGGCCGGTACCTTCAGGGTCACCGCCTTGTATCATAAAGTTGGAGATAACGCGATGAAAAATGAGACCATCATAAAATCTCTTTTTCACCTTCTTGCCAGTTTTGGGATCTGTCCATTCTTTGGTTCCATTTGCCAGCCCGACGAAATTATCTATTGTTTTGGGAGCTTCTTTCTCGAAAAGAATGCAGGTAATGTCACCCTGGCTTGTGTGAAAGATGGCATAGAGCCCGGGTTTTAAGGATGTTTCTTTTTTCTCTTTTCCTTCCTTATCAGCAGCGCATGAAGTGTTTGTTAGACAAAGAGTCAGGAAGAGCGGGATTAGAGTTGAGATACAAAATATTTTAAACATAAGAGCCTCCTTTGAAAGATTTAAAAACTTTACCACAGATTCACCCCGTTAGATACCTGCTATAGGGCAAGTGAACTTTGTTAGATATCAACCCTGTTGGATAGAATAAACATTCCATAAGGTTCACTGTCTAACGGGGGAGTCGCAGAGAATTTCCCTTTGACTTCTATGGTTAAATTACTTCCTGTAGTTTCATGTTTTGGTGCTTTTGCATTTTTTGATGTGGCAAACTGGATTGGGACGGAAGCGGGCTATTTATATTGATGCTATGCGATGCTTGCCTGTGGATTTTATCCAGTGTATTTTTCAATTGATTGAATCGTTGATACTTTCCTATTGATTTTATGGATTCAGTAAGTATTTCGCAATTTGTTTTCACACAGGTAAATGGCCTCATATTTTCAGGTAGAGAACAGCCTTCAGGTGTTAAAAAATGACAGGCAGTATCACGCTTAATTCGGTTGGGAGGTGGTATTGGTTTATCATATTTTACTCTGAATAGCACATAGTCTTCTAAAGAGAACCAGCCTTCCAGGGGAAATCCCTCACAGCATTTGTGTTCACATTGACCGCAAATCTCAGGAGTGAGAGGATTAAGTATTTTCCTCATCTCATTCTGAACAGTTTCTGCCTGATTGACATATTGAGAAAGATGAGCAATGTCAGACTCTTTGTGCTGCATTATGAGCTGGAATTTTTCTTCAAGTGTATTTATACCCAATCGACTTGCACCCCATCTGGAATACTTGTTTATGCACTCTTTCTGGAGGCGTACTATATATGAGACTTTTCTATTTTGCAATAAAAATTTTTATTGTTTTCTATGACCATTGCAAGTAGAGTTGAGAAATGCAGAATGTGCATGCATTCGCTTGCGGGCTTGCCAGCTTGTATTCTCAGTCATATTTAAGCCTTTACAATTCCATGTTTTCATTATAGATAATGGACAATAAAACACTTTTAAATTCTCTGTGCTCTCCACAATCTATGCGGCAAAAAACAGGATATGAACTATGGATTACATTTTAGACCGGTTGGCAGTGGGTGATATTTTTGATGCTCGAAATTTGCCCAAAGAAATTACAGCTCTCCTTAACTGTTCTGAAGAACATGATACGAATCGTGAAGGTATTGCCTATCTTAAGATACCTCTGGTGGACTTTCAACCCATCAATCCCGAGTATATTCCCAAAGCAGTATCCTGGATCAAGGAGACTATAGTAGACCATAAGATACTTGTGCACTGTAATGCAGGTATAGGAAGGTCTTCCTCCATAATAGTCTGCTACCTCTATGAAATCGGTTTTGATTTTAAGGAGGCAGTCAAGCTGGTGAAATCCAAGAGACCATATTCAGTGCCTCATGGAGACCTTCGTTCAGCCATAATGATAGCCGAGAGGATGGCTTCTTTTAAGTGAGATAACACTGGATAGCATAACTATGCTGGAGAAATGGAGTGTTGGAGTAATGGATGTTGTGTGTGATAAATCCTGTTACTTCTAAAAAGGGGTTGTATGCATTTTAGAGAAGACTTGAGAAAGAGTCTCATGAGGATTGATGGCAAAGGGTATAAGGCCTATAAAGATATTGAGGGTGCCTATGACTATGTTCACTTTATGCTGTTTGTTGATCATGTGCAGGGGGATCCTTTTGCTTCACCTTCTCGTGTGAGGGTGGAAGTAAATATGGCTAAGGCTGGCTTTCCATCTGATTTGTGGGATACCAGATTAAAGAGAATTGCCCTGGAAGATTATTTGGCCCGGCAATTCTCTTTTGCGATAAGGAGGTTTTGCAAAAGAAAAAGAGGTATAGGTAAGAGTGGTCTCATTGCTATAGATGCAAATAAACAGGAAATTATAGAACGGAATTCTGTAAACATCGATGACCAAAAGATTGAGGTAAGATTTGTAGTGGGGCTTCCCGCCAGCGGCAGGACTATCCTGGGCATTGAGGCTATTGCCATGTTTCTTCAGGAGATACCCCAGATCGTGGAACAATCCCTCTTCATACGAAATCTTAAAACCAGCGAACTAAAAACACAAATCAGGACAGCTGAAGACCAGGGAGTGTTAAGGAAATGGCTGGAGGAGAAAGAATTATTGGCTTTTATAGCGAATGGCTCTATTCTTCCGAGAAAGAGTGGTGTTGATGATCGTCCTTTGCAAATGAGTGTGGTGCCTTTTAAGTCTCCTGGTGAGTTGGAGGTAGAAGTTGAACTTCCTCACAAAGGTATTCTAAAAGGGATGGGAATACCTCAAGGGGTGACGCTAATTGTGGGTGGGGGATTTCATGGCAAATCCACTCTTTTAAATGCAATTGAGCTTTCTGTGTATAATCACATACCAGGAGATGGCAGGGAGTATGTTGCTACGCGTGAGGGTGCTGTTAAAATTCGGGCAGAGGATGGACGAAGCATAGAGAAAGTAACCATCAGCCCTTTTATTGGCAATTTACCCTTTAAGAGAGATACGGACAGGTTTTCTACTGAAAACGCCAGTGGAAGCACTTCACAAGCGGCGAATATTATAGAAGCGATTGAAATAGAAGCAAAGGTTTTGCTAATTGATGAAGACACCTCAGCCACTAACTTTATGGTGAGGGATGAGCGTATGCAGGAGTTGGTGGCGAAAGAAAAGGAACCCATTACTCCATTTATTGATAAAGTTCAGAAACTGTATAAAGATTATGGTGTTTCCACCCTGTTGGTTATGGGGGGATCAGGAGACTACTTTGATGTAGCAGACACAGTTATTATGATGGATGAGTATCGACCACGATGCGTGACTAAAAGAGCTAAAGAAATTGCTTTGCGGCATGAAGTTAAACGCATGGATGAGGGTGGATCTTCTTTTGGTGAGTTTTCTCAGCGAAGACCCAAGGCTTCAAGTTTTGATGCTAAGAAAGGGAGAAGAGAAGTAAAAATTGATGCAAAGGGATTAAAAACAATATTTTATGGTGAAGATTCTATTGATCTCTCTTCTTTGGAGCAGTTAGTGGATACAGGTCAGACCAGGTGCATAGGATTTCTCATCTACCGTTATGCAAAATACTATCTGGACAAGAGTAAAAACTTGAAGGAAGGCCTTGAAATGACCATGCATGATGTGGAAGAGAAAGGGTTTGATATTCTTCTCCCTTATAAGGTGGGTAATTTAGCCCTTCCCAGGGTATACGAGCTGGCGGGTGCTATTAACAGGATGAGAGGTTTGAAGATGGAATGACAGGAGAAAAAATGGGGAGAAGGGCTTTACTGGTAATCGATATGTTAAATGATTTTGTTTTAGAAGGAGCACCTTTGGAAGTTCCTTCCGCCAGGGAAATTATACCTGCTGTAAAGGTTGGTATAGGAAAGGCAAGAGAGGAAGGCATTCCAGTTATCTATATTTGTGATTCCCATGATGAAAGTGATCCTGAGTTTGATAGAATGGGCTGGCCGCCTCATGCTGTTGCCGGGAGCAGAGGTGCACAAGTAATCGAGGAGTTGAGACCTTTTCCTGAAGATAAGTTGATAATGAAAAAGAGTTATTCTGGATTTTTTAGAACATCACTGGAAGAGGTGTTGAAAAAAGGTGAGATATCTGAGCTCGTGGTGACGGGTTGTGTCACTAATATTTGTGTGCTTTATACAGTAGCTGATGCTGTGCAGAAGGGGTATAAGGTTAAGGTTCTTAAAGACTGTGTTGCTGGACTTAACCCTCAGGATCACGAATTTGGATTGAAACAGATGAAAGAGGTATTGGGGGCAGAGATGGGATAAAATGAGAGTTCGGGAAGCAGGGCCTTTTGATTGCGGATTTCTGATTGCGGATTGCAGAATGAAAAACCAAAAATACTGGATGATGGATGCAAGATACGATATACGGGATTTATATAAGTTCTTATCCAGTATCCTTCCAGTAGTCAAATCTAACGGGGCGAGCAGCGCAACCGAATAACGAGCAACTTTTTATCCAGGATCCAGTAACTAGCATCCAGCATCACTTTGCGTTAATGCTATCTTTCAAAAAACTTGGCTAATTTGTTAAGTATCCCGTCTATAGTAGACGGATAGAACGGGGGGGTGTGATGTTTCATAGTGCTGATACCAAAGAGATTAAGGCAGGTAAGGTGACTGATGTCTATTTTACCCGAACGCTGGAAATTCTCAAAGCAAAGGGGATTGATAAGTGGGTAAAGGCAGAATTTGTGGCAAAAGGTCTTCCCGATGATTGGTCCTGGGGAGTGCTTGCAGGGATAGAGGAATGTGTAGAATTACTGGGTGGATTGAAGGTGTCAGTAAGAAGTATGAAAGAGGGTGCAATATTCAAACCTTACCAGCCTGTGATGGAAATTGAAGGGAAATATTGTGATTTTGGAAGATATGAAACTTCCTTGCTGGGTTTTCTTTGCCAGTCCTCGGGTGTTGCCACCAAGGCAGCAAGATGCAAGAAAGCTGCAGGTGATCGATTAATTATAAGTTTTGGTGGGAGAAGAGTCCATCCTGCTGTAGCCCCCGTAATAGAACGCAGCTCATTCATCGGAGGTTTTGATGGAGTTGCTATCTTAAAGAGTGCTGAGATTATCGGGGAAGAAGCCATGGGGACAATGCCACATGCCCTCATCATTATCATGGGAGATACGGTTGAAGCAACCCGTGCATTTAATGAAGTGCTGGGTCGCAAGGCGAAGATTATATCCTTGATCGATACTTTCCAGGACGAGAAGTTTGAAGCTTTACGTGTAGCAAAGTCTTTTGGAGATAAGTTGTATGCCGTTAGATTGGATACCCCTGGTTCCCGACGCGGAGACTTCTTGAATATTTTGGAAGAGGTAAGATGGGAGCTTGATCTGAGAGGCCATAAGCATGTTAAGCTTTTTGTAAGCGGCGGCCTGGATGAGGAAGACATCGTTAAGCTTAACCCTCTGGTTGATGGATATGGGCTTGGAACATCAGTGAGCAATGCGAGGGTTATAGATTTCTCCATGGATATTGTGGAGGTTGAAGGGAAGCCTCTGGCTAAGAGAGGTAAACAGTCTGGTTCTAAAAGAGTATTGAGGTGCACAAAATGCTATGGAGATAAAGTTGTTCCACTTGCTGAGAAGACCAAACGGTGTGAGTGTGGCGGGAAATATAAAGATATGTTATTTGCTCTTATTGTCAAGGGAAAGGTAAAAGAGAAGCTTCCTTCTCCTCAAAAGATCAGGAGTTATGTTTTAGAGGAGTTGGAACACTACTCTATTTAGGAGGGGGCCTGGTTTTTTCTTTTGTATTTTCATATGTGACTTGTAAGCGATCACGGATCGCAGCCAACCATGATTTCATATGGGAGGTCACAGTTCTTGAGATTAGCTTGCGGCTAACCCAATTGAGGTTTTCATCAAAGAGCAGTCGATCAATATAGACGAGATAGATTCCAGGCTCTTTAGATACCATCGACGAATCGACCAGTTTCATCAGCTGGAAGCGCGCCTGAAAATAATGAGATGTATAGATCTGTTTCAGTGCAATTGTTACAACTGGATTCGCTTCGTCTGCACGCTTGTAAATAGTTGCATGCGTGATTGTGGTAGTTGGGCGTTGTCCGAAGTCCTCCACCGACCAGTATAAGAAATCATCAACACCTGATGGTGCCGAGTGTGGAAACTCTTCAAGGTAGCGATGTAATTCAGGAATATAGCGATAAATGTAAGAGTCTTGAGCAAGAAGAATATTAAACCCCTCAGCAAGCGCCAACGGCTTTTCCTTATCAGCATATACCATAAGTGAGGAATTACCATTCTTAAGGTAACTGCGCAAGTAGTTTGTGGCGCCTTTGCGAAAGATGTCCGTTACACGCTCGGCAGCATCTCCCGCGGACCAGTCGATCCCCCGTAGATTATCAAATGTCCGTGCGGGCACCTTGACTTTGCAATTGCCCATCTTACACTTGGCTATCTCCTTGAAATCGCCCGGCGGCAACTGGAACGCAGCAAGATCGTCTGGTTTTGGCGGTTTGCTGAAGGTGCCAATCTGCTGCAACTTATCGTTTTGCATGAAGCTTTCGATGTGTCGGAATTGTGTGACGAAGAAGTCTTCAGGAACAGTGATACGCACAATCCCGACTATAGTGATCTCGCGTTCCTTCTCTGACGTATAAACCTGCTTGACGACCACATTCGTATCGATTTTACCGATCTCCTGCTTCGAGAAACCGAGATTATTCTCGAGATATGCCATCAGATCAGGTATTTCCCTCTGCGACCATGCAGGATCAGTTGTCCATACCAGCGTTATCAGGAATGAAAACACTGCCAGGATACAACTGATAAAACGAATGGCTTTCATCTTCTTGTCGTCATTTCCTCTTTTGTCCTCTGGATTTCTTTTCTTCAATCCGTTTTTCCTCAGTACTACTAACTTGCAACATCGTGTTTTTTTAGCAAAGTTTGATATCTTCGTAAGAAGTCAAAAATCGTGTCACTCCCGCGAAAGCGGGAGTCCATAAAAACCTGAAAGCACTGGATTCCTGCTTTCGCAGGAATGACAAATAAGGGACATATTGGACTTTTCATGAGATCATCAAGTTTAGTTTCATTCTTCGTTTTTCGTTGTTATATTTGTTTTGGTTGCGGCTCTGTTGCGCTGTGAGTCGAAGTATTAAGCTACTGCCTTCTATAGTAATCGTTGCTATAGCGAACGACTTAAATCAGTTGACATTCAATAGCCTGTCATTGCGAGCGATAGCGAAGCAATCTCATGGGATTGCTTCGTCGCTGACGCTCCTCGCAATGACATTT
>RCNB010002779.1_pt1 | contig 10640 bp, 8 predicted proteins | sample 2041321 | NCBI WGS metagenome assembly RCNB01 (sample SAMN09708232, study PRJNA481090) | Marine sediment metagenome, whole genome shotgun sequencing project.
GACTCATTCGATAAAGCTAAATAAAAAAAACACCTTATAAAAGGTGTTTTCTATATACGGTGAATTAATTCGTTAAAACTGATATCTCAGTCCTAAAGCGATATCAAAATCAACATCATCTCTAAAATCGCCAAAGCCAAGTTCAGGTCTAAAATCTAGTGAAATCAATAAAGGGATATCAAAATCGTATTCAATACCAATGTTACCTGCTGCAAATAAAAAGGTTTCATCATCAATATCTGCATCGTCAAAGCTGTAAGATCCAACACCACCACCAGCGCCAGCAAACCAGTTAAAACTTCCATCCAATTGCCATACCCATTGGTACAATCCCGCTAATTTAAAACCATCATATTTCTTTCCAGCTCTCCAACCTAAATCAACTTCTAATCGGTTAATATCACCTAAGGCTCTTTGGTAAGTTATTTCAGTACCAAATCCATCGTTATCGCCCAAGCGCAATCCAATAGCATTATCTGAAATTTCTTGAGCATTTACTGTGAACATAAGACCAGCAATTACTATAATTGATAAAAATAATTTTTTCATAAGTTTTTAGTTTATTTTGGATTAAATAATTTTTTTAATTGAGTTAACTATTAACGTCATTCTTTTGTATATATTGGCTTACAAATGGTAAATTTAGTATCCTTAAATTTGAATTTAAGGGTTTCTGCTGAATATATATGAACAAAGAAATTAACAATAGCCTGAATGCATTAAAATCCAGATTATCTGGTGAGTTGGAATTCGATAATCTAACAAAAGCAATATATGCCACAGACGCTTCAGTTTATAGAAAAATTCCGCTTGCAGTAGCTTTTCCTAAAACTGGTGAAGACATTAAATTGCTTATTCAATTTGCAAGAAATAATAAAACTTCCTTAATACCAAGAACAGCAGGAACCTCGTTAGCTGGACAATGTGTTGGTGATGGTATTGTGGTTGATGTTTCTAAGCACTACACCAAGATACTTAATTTCGATAAGGATAGACAAACTGTTACACTGCAACCTGGCGTTATAAGGGATGAATTGAATAATTACTTGGAGCCATTTGGTCTGTTCTTCGGTCCCAACACGTCCACTTCTAACCGATGTATGATGGGAGGAATGGTTGGTAATAACTCATCAGGAACAACATCTATTCAGTATGGAGTTACACGAGATAAGGTCGTAGAACTCAAAACTATATTAAGTGATGAATCTGAAGCCGTTTTTGGAGAAATTTCTAAAGAAGAATTTCATTCCAAAACTAAATTGAATTCTTTAGAAGGAGCTATATATAAAAAAGTATATGAAGAGCTGAATGATAATATTGTTCAGAAAAGAATTATTGAAAACTTTCCCAAAGCAGAAATACACAGGCGTAATACAGGTTATGCTATAGATGAGTTAATAAAGTCTGAAGTGTTTTCTAACTCTTCTAAGAAATTCAATATGTGTAAGCTATTGTCAGGAAGTGAAGGAACTCTGGCCTTTACAACAGAGATCACTTTAAAACTGGATAAATTACCTCCTAGGAATAGCATAATGATAGCAGCTCATTTTAGCAGCATTGAAAATTGTATGAAAGCTGTAAAACCCATTATGCAGCATGATCTGTACACTTGTGAAATGATGGATAAGACCATTTTAGATTGTACAAAACAAAACAAGACTCAATTGCAAAATAGACAGTTTATAGTCGGTGATCCACATGCTATACTAATGTGCGAAGTAAAGGCGGGATCTCAAATAGAGGTAGATAAGTTGGCAAATGATGTATTAAAGACTATTGAGACAAGTGGTTTAAGTTATGCAAACCCAATTCTAAAAGACAATGACATTAATAAGGCATTAGAACTCAGAAAAGCAGGACTTGGTCTATTGGGAAATATTATAGGAGATAGAAAGGCAGTCGCTTGTATTGAGGATACAGCAGTTACTTTGGACGATCTATCAGAATATATTAATGAGTTTACAGCATTGATGAAAACTTATGACCAAAATGCTGTGTATTATGCTCATGCTGGAGCAGGAGAAATACATTTACGACCAATTTTAGACTTAAAAAAGGCTGAAGATGCCTTACTCTTTAGAAAAATAACCACTGATGTAGCAAATTTGGTTAAAAAATACAAAGGGTCCTTTAGTGGGGAACATGGAGATGGCATTGCGCGATCTGAATTTATTCAATTTATGATTGGAGAAGCCAATTATAATATATTAAAGCGAATTAAAAATTCATTTGATCCGGACAATATATTTAATCCGGGCAAAATTGTAGATTCCTATAAAATGGATAAATCTTTTAGATATGAATCTGATAGAAAAGAACCAGAGATTAATACTCTCATGGATTTCTCTTCCTCTCTTGGAATCTTAAGAGAGGCTGAAAAGTGTAATGGATCAGGAGATTGTAGAAAATTGCCTGAGTTTGGTGGAACTATGTGTCCTAGTTACAGAGCTACAAGAAATGAAAAGGATACAACAAGAGCTCGAGCCAATGCTTTAAGGGAATTTTTGACCCATTCTGAAAAATCCAATAAATTTAATCATAGTGAATTAAAAGATGTGTTTGACCTGTGTTTAAGCTGTAAAGCTTGTTCCAGTGAATGCCCGAGCAGTGTTGACGTGGCTGCTTTAAAAGCCGAATTTCTGTATCAATATCAGAAAGAAAATGGACTTTCATTAAGAACTAAACTTTTCGCTTATAATAACAAATTGAATGAACTGGGGAGTAAGGTTTCTAATATTGCCAATTTCTTTTTTACCAATAGAACAACGTCCAATTTAATCAAGAAATTGGGTGGAATAGCAAAGAAAAGAAGTCTTCCTTTAATTTCAAATAAAAGTTTAAGTAAGTTATATCAAAATATTGTAATACAGGAAGTTAATATTAAACATATTAAAAAAGTATATTTATTTAATGACGAGTTCACCAATTATTTAGATACTGAAATTGGAGTAGATGCAATCGAGCTTTTAAGAGCCTTGAATTATGAGGTCATTCTTGTTAATAATGCGGAATCAGGAAGGGCTTTTTTATCAAAAGGACTATTGAAACAAGCAAAAGAGCTCGCTAATAAAAATATAACAAAATTCAAAGATCTAATAAGTGAAGACACACCATTGTTAGGTATTGAACCTTCAGCAATTCTTACTTTCAAAGATGAATATTTAAGATTAGCAGATGATATTGATTCCGCAAAACGAATTTCTGATCACACTTATTTAATTGAAGAATTTATAAGTAATGAAATAGCCATAGGTAACATAAATGAATCTCAATTTACTTTAAAAGAAAACGAAATAAAATTTCATGGACATTGCCATCAAAAAGCTTTGAGCAATCAAATACATAGTTTTAATGTCCTTAATCTTCCTAAAAATTATAAGGTAACTATAATACCTAGCGGATGTTGTGGAATGGCAGGTAGTTTTGGATATGAAAGAGAACATTACCAGGTTAGTATGCAAGTAGGAGAACAAACTTTGTTTCCGGCCATTAGAAAGGCTTCTAAGTCCGTAGTGATTTCTGCTAATGGTACAAGTTGCAGACATCAAATTAAAGATGGTACAGGTAGATTAGCTAAACACCCTATAACAATATTAAGAGAAGCTTTAGCATAAAAAAAGAGCCTCAAAAGGCTCTTTAAAATATCTTATTTGTTTAATTATTCAGAGATCAAATAGCTTTCTATTTCTTGAGTATTTTCCACTGTTAAGTTTTCAGGAATTCCTAAATCTAATTGTAGGTTATCTAACACCGCCAATAATCCTTGATCTAGTTGATAGGTTATATATGATTCAGATTTAATTAGTCCAACATCTTTAGCAAAATAATTCTCTATGGTCAATACATCTTGAGTAGCTAAAACGTCATAATCAACAGGATTACCTAATCCTAGCAGATCAATTAAAGTTACTACATTCATGGAAATATTTAATTCACCTTTAAATACATTGCTGAAGATCTCACCATCAACAGTCAAGCTATTCATATTGCTTATTTTTTTAGTTGTTAACGTATAAGTCACAATTAAGGGCAATATATTGCCTTCTAGATCTAAATCTTGTGTAAAACTCCCAGTTACTTCTGATAATGTTGAATTGTTTGACGCATTCAGATCATAAATCAGAACATCTTGAAGGGAAATTGTTGTACTTGAAAAATCTGAAAATTCAGAAGGTAAATCCAGATCACCACTAAATTTTAAAGTTGAATCGTCCCTAGTAAGAGTTCCATTAACCAAAATGGCATTCATGGTTCCAGTGGCAGGAGAATTATTGTTATTTGCTACTAAAGTAAAATCGTTTCCAGCAGATGTTCCTACTGATATAAAATCTGTTTCAGTAAAATTCAGATTAGAATCATTTGAATTTGTTCCTTCAACATTATATGTCCAAAGATCTCCTACAGTAGAAGTGAAGTAATTTCCTGAAAGAGGATCAGATGTATTATCGTTATTATCACCATCATCATTATTTGAGCATGACCCTAAAATAAGAGTCAAAATTAGCAATGGTATTAATCGTAAGTAGTTCATTTTTTTGAGTTTTTTATTATTAAACGCAAAAATAACAGAATGAGTATAACTGACAAATTATATTCCAGATTATTAAAATGTTATTGGTGGAAAATGATTATTCTATTTTGAACTGTTTTTTGCTATTGAATAATATTACATTTACTTTAGCATAAAAAATATAAATTATGGCAGGTAATTCCTTTGGAAACCTTTTTAAATTAAGCACATTTGGTGAATCTCATGGTGAGGCTATTGGAGGTGTAATTGATGGTTGTCCATCTGGAATCGATTTAGATTTTGATGCTATACAATTAGAAATGGAGCGTCGGAAACCAGGTCAATCAAAAATAGTAACTCAGCGTAAAGAACCTGATACTGTTAAATTTTTATCCGGAATTTTTGAGGGACGAACCACTGGAACTCCAATAGGGTTTATCATAGAAAACACGAATCAAAAATCAAAAGATTATTCCCATATAAAAGACGTTTACAGACCTAGTCATGCAGACTATGTTTATGATAAAAAATATGGTCATCGCGATTACCGAGGTGGAGGACGTAGTTCTGCAAGGGAAACGGCATGCAGGGTAGTGGCAGGAGCTGTTGCAAAACAAGTTCTAAGCGGTATAAAAATTAATGCGTTTGTCTCCTCTGTAGGTGAGATATTTTTAGAAAAACCGTATCAGGAATTAGATCTGAATAAAACCGAAGATAATATAGTTAGATGTCCTGAGAAAGATACTGCTGGCAGAATGATTAATAGAATTCAGGAAATTAGAAAGGAAGGAGATACTATTGGTGGGACGATTACTTGTGTCATTCAAAATGTTCCTGTAGGACTTGGAGAACCCGTATTTGATAAACTTCATGCCGATTTAGGTAAAGCGATGCTATCTATTAATGCCGTAAAAGGATTTGAATATGGAAGTGGGTTTTGTGGAGCTAGAATGAAGGGTAGTGAACATAATGATCTGTTTAATGAAAACGGAAGTACAAAATCTAATCTTTCTGGTGGTATTCAGGGTGGAATAAGCAATGGCATGGATATATATTTTAGAGTTGCTTTTAAACCGGTTGCCACTATAATGAAATCACAGGAGACAATAGACAGCGATGGAAATAAGGCCGAAATGCATGGGAAAGGTCGTCATGATCCTTGCGTTGTACCTAGAGCAGTACCTATTGTAGAAGCTATGGCAGCCTTAGTTTTAGCTGACTTCTATTTGCTCAATAAAACCTATTAATATAAAGGCTTTTAATCCTGAGCATTAAATTACAAATATGAAAAAACTCGAGCTGCATTGGCAAATTTTAATCGCACTGATTTTAGGGGTAGTTTTAGGAGTGTGGCTACCGGAATATGTAAAATATATTAGCTGGATGGGCGATATGTTTATGAGAGCCCTAAAAATGGTGATTATCCCACTTATATTAACATCTATCATTTCAGGAATCGTGAATATTGGGAGTCTTGAAAAATTAGGAAGAATTGGATTGAAAACAATCTCGTATTATATAGTTACCAGTGTCTTCGCTATTGTAACGGGTCTCTTTATGGTGAATTTATTTAAACCTGGTGAAGGAGCTGATTTGGGCTTTGTAAGTGAAGTTGAGGGTTTGGCGCTGGCTAAAGAATCTTTCGGTCAAACTTTAATAAACATTATTCCTACCAATATAGTTCAAGCAATGGTCGAAAACCAAATGCTTTCTGTGATATTTTGGGCTATTTTAGTTGGCTTATTCATTACTAATATTTCTAAAAAACATAAAAAACTTTATATCAAAATATTTAATGGAGGATTTGAATTGATGATGAAAATTACTGAATTCGTTATTAAATTTACGCCTTTTGGAGTTTTTGGAATTGTAGCCTATCAGGTTGCGCAGCAAAAGAATCTGATGGAAGTAGGAGCAAGACTGGGACTTTATATGTTGGCAGTAATTTTGGCCTTAATTGTTCATAGTTGTGTTACACTTCCTTTAATATTGAAACTTGTTGGAAAAATAAATCCATTTTCACATATCAGGGCCATGTCGGTCCCTCTGTTAACGGCATTTTCCACTTCGTCGTCTTCAGCAACGCTTCCCTTAACTATGGAAGCTGTTGAACATAAGGCGGGAGCCTCTAATAAGATTACCAGTTTTGTCTTACCGCTTGGGGCAACAATTAATATGGATGGCACCGCATTGTATGAATGTGTAGCGGCAATTTTTATTGCACAGGCATATGGAATAGATCTAAGTTTTGGGGAACAAATTATAGTTGTGATAACGGCACTTTTAGCTTCCATTGGGGCTGCGGGTATCCCCATGGCAGGCCTTGTAATGATCACAGTTATTCTTTCAGCGGTGAATTTACCTTTAGAAGGAGTAGGCTTGATTTTGGCCGTGGACAGAATATTGGACATGTTCAGAACTTCTGTTAACGTGTGGAGCGACAGCTGCGGAACTGTTGTGATTGCTAAATCGGAAGGCGAACATCTTAACTATAGTCATAAAAATTAATTATTATGAACATTTGTTTTATAATGTATCCTTGGGAGCAAATTGATGCCGAAAACGATACGAGTTTAGCCTTAATAAGAGAATGTGTTAAACGAAAGCATGGTGTTGCCATGTGCACACCTTCAAACTTAACTATACGAGACAGTGTAACCAATGCCTTCTGCAAAGTTGTTGGAAGAATGGATAAAGTTTCCAGTTCCTTAAAATCATTCTATAGAAATGTGGTTTTAAGAGACGAAATGCTTCCTTTAGCTGGGTTTGATGCTATTTTCTTTAGAGCTAATCCTCCTTTGGACCCAATTATGCTTAATTTTTTAGATTCGGTTAAAGATGATGTATTTATTATTAATTCACTCGATGGAATGAGAGAAGCTAATAATAAACTTTATACAGCGGCATTTGGTGACGCTCACAGCAATATTATACCAAACACACATGTTTCCAAAAATAAAAATTATTTAATTGAGCAAATTAAAGATTCTAAAGCCGATAAAATGATCTTAAAACCACTGAATGGCTTTGGTGGTTCTGGTGTTATACTTATTGAGAAATCAGCAATGGGGAATATCAATTCCTTATTGGATTTCTATATAACAAATTCTGATGGAACTTCAAATTATGTAATTCTACAAGACTATATTAAAGGTGCCGATCAAGGTGATGTGCGTATTCTTCTTCTCAACGGCGAACCCGTAGGTGCTATGAGACGAATACCTGGAAGCAATGATCACAGATCCAATGTTTCAGCAGGTGGTAGTATTGCAAAGCACCAATTAACAAAAACAGAAAAGGCACTTTGTAAACAAATAGGTCCTAAATTAGTAAGTGACGGATTATATTTTGTAGGTATTGATGTTATTGGCGGAATGCTTGTGGAAGTTAACGTCATGTCACCAGGAGGCATAACATACATAAATAAGGTCTATAAGAATAAAGTAAAAGTGGAAGAACGCGTAATTGACTTTGTAGAAAGTAAAGTTATGGATAAAGTTCAGGCGTTTGATAGACGTTCCAGATTACGAAAAACTGTAGAAGAAGCTTAATTCCCAATTTGTGACTCAAGAAGTTATACTAAAAAATCCTATAGTTTCAGTTGAATGGCTGAAAAATCATTTAGATGCATCCAATCTTATTGTTCTAGATGCAACTATGAAAAAAATAAACAACTCGAAAGGGGATCCTTTAAATATTCAAATTTCAAAAACACGTTTTTTTGATATTAAAAACACATTTAGCAATGTCTCTGATCCTTTCCCAAATGCTGTTCCTTCAGAAAATCAATTTACTAAAGAAGCACAAAATCTGGGAATTAATCAAAATAGCGCCATTGTTGTGTACGATGAAAATGGAATTTATTCCAGTGCTAGAGTATGGTGGTTATTTAAAGCTTTTGGGTATAGCAATGTTGCAGTTTTAAATGGCGGTTTACCAGAATGGATAAAGTCTAACTATAGCACTGAAGAAAAAAAAGACAACCTATTCAAGAAAGGAAATTTTGTAGCTACTTATCATCCAAAATATTTCAACTTTTTTAAAGATATTCAAGAATCTATCAACAATGAGAATGATTTGATACTTGATGCAAGATCTAAAGAAAGATTCAAAGGCATAGTAGAAGAGCCTAGAGAAGGATTACGAAGTGGGAATATACCTAATTCAAAGAATCTTCCATATACAGATCTGATACATGAAAACAAATTTAAGAGTAAAGAAGAATTAATTACTTTATTTAATAAATTAGATGATTCGAATAATGATTTAATTTTTTCATGTGGTTCAGGCATAACAGCATGTATTTTAGCTTTGGGAGCAGACATTGCTGGACGTGATAAACTAACCATTTACGATGGTTCTTGGACAGAATATGGAAGTTTAACAAACGAGGACACTATGGAAACTTCTAAACAGTGGAGTAAAAACGAATTGGTTGCTTATATACTGCTCTATGCGTCGCAATCAGATATGATTGTATCCAATAAAGAAAGGAACGTTATCATATCGAAAGTAGATATGAATACCTTTCAAAAAATACGTAATGAGTTTGACAATGACAATGATTATCAAAGCATACAAAAGATAATTGCAGGATTAAAAGAGCACAACTACACCAAAATGGATATTGATCTGTTATTAGCAGATATAAAAATGTTGTTTTTTGCAGATGGAAGGTTTGACATTTCAGAACGAAACATGTACAAACTGTTAACAAAACTATTTCAAAACTAACATGTTAAAATTGTCTGCTGATCAGATTATTGAAAAAATAAATGCTGAAGAAACGTTTCATGCGGTAGCATCAGATTATTCCTTTACCTTAAAGATTGATGAATATGTACCATATGTGTGTGGCGCTGTGCACGCTGGTGATCAATTCAGAAAAGAACTTTGGGATAATTGTTTGCATACACAATATGAAAGATGGTATGAAGAAGATCCTGAAACCAAAAATATGATCATTTCTCATCCCATTCTTATTGCCGGGAGAGATTCCAGATTTGAATATGATTTGAATAGAATTCCTGAAGAAGCAGTCTTTGATACGGCTTGGGGAAAACAACTTTGGAAGAAGCCATTAACCAAGGAGGAAAAAGAAAAATCAATGGCTAAACACACTGCATTTTTCAAAGTGACTCATGCATTAATTAAAAAAATAGAGGATAAATTTGGTGTTGCAATTGTTTATGATTTGCACAGCTATAATTGGCAACGTTGGGACAGAGAAGTGCCAACCTGGAATTTAGGAACATCAAATATAGATAATGATCGCTTTGATGAAGATATTGAATCATGGAGGCAAAGTCTATCAACAATGAAACTCCCAAACAATATTAAATCTAGTGCAGCCATTAATAATACATTTTTCGGCAACGGCTATTTTTTGAAATATATTACGAAAAACTTTAAAAATACGCTAGTTTTGGCAACTGAAATTGCAAAGGTATATTGTGATGAGCTAAATCAAATTATATATCCGGAAGTGGTTGAAGCAGTTGAGGAACAACTCAAGGAAAGAATGATAGAACATGCTAACAATTTTTATAAGAAGCATAAATAGATGAGTAAGGTTGAAATAGAACAAAAAGAATTATTTAAAATAGATAAACGAATTGATGATTTGGTTAAACAAATAGAACTGTTAAGCTATGTCAATCCGATAAATATTGAAAGTGAGAAAGTGCTTTTTTTTAATTCAAAGTATGTAAAAGATCCTGTTTTTGAATATCCAGATATTAATTTTGATAAATTTAAACTCCATAGAGAACTTTTCACTCAACCACTAGAACAAATAGAGAATTCAGAGATCAGACAACTCTATGAGGACATTATTTACAACTATTCAGGCTTAATTCAATGTATTGAAACTATTGGAGAAGGTAAAAAGTTTTATTACAATAGTTTGCATTCCTTTGGAACCCCAACAGAGAAGGATGTGAAAAATGCGAGGTTTATTCTTCACTTTGATGATAAGAACGAGAATGATGAAATCTTCAGACCAAAATTTAATGTTCACGAAACTGAAGAATTATTCAGAGATTTTTCCAATCGTTATGACTTCACTTATAGCATAAAGCATTCTAATAAAATGTCTGCTATAGCTATGGTTTTAAACAACGTTCAAACA
>RCNB010015633.1_pt1 | contig 10639 bp, 9 predicted proteins | sample 2041321 | NCBI WGS metagenome assembly RCNB01 (sample SAMN09708232, study PRJNA481090) | Marine sediment metagenome, whole genome shotgun sequencing project.
ATCTGCCCTACTAGTCTTTAATAATATGTAGACAACTTTTGGAGTACTATCAACCAGTTGGAAACCATAAGGGTTTGCCTGGGCATATAACAAATTAGTCGATGCTTCTAGTTCAGTAAGCTCTTTAACTACAACCTCATTCTTTACGTCTTCTACCTTTTGCTTTTCTATATTATCTATAACTTTATCGTCTTGTTTGATCTCAATAGTTTTCGCCACCTCAATAGATTCTTTTACTGCTACCACTTCCTTAACCTCTTCGGGAATCGTTACTTTTTCTTTATTAACTTGAGTTTCTACTACAATTGATTCTTTAACAGGCTCATAACTATAATTTAATTCAGTTATTGATTTGAATGCGTTACGCAATGCTTCATGGTACCCTTTTTTATATTCTTTTTCTTTACTACGACCTTCAGCGCCAGTAAAAACCATTTCATTTCTACAATTTACCAACTCAATTACTAACTTGGTATTTAGCATGCCCGAATTATTATTTACTCGAGTTGTTAATCCCAAGCAAGCGTTATGAATTAACTCTTCAGGCCTCACATCTCCCCCAAACAGGGTCTTAAAACCTTCTTTTTTATACAAAAATTTAGTTAATGAGTTCAGTTGATACTGATCGTCATATTTTAAAAAATCAAACCTGTTAGGTATAATTACATATTTATACTCATTTAAAGACTGTTGACCAATAATAACACCGGAAGAAAGAACTAAAACTACTATCAATAAATATTTAAGCTTCATATTAACTTTTTTAGATTATAAATATAAGGGTTCTCAGGTAATTTTGAATAATGTAATTATAGATGTTGTTTGATTTCAATAAGCTTTGTAATACTAATTGTTCCATTATGAACCGGGGTATTATGCGTATTAAAAAAAATTGTGTGCATTCCAATTTGTTGTGCTCCTTCGATATCTGCCTCGAGATTATCACCAATCATTACACTTTTATCAGCTGTTGTTTCGGTTATTTCCAATGCATGATTAAAAATTATAGGATTTGGTTTTTTAACCCCCACACTTTCTGATGTAATAACTTTATTAAAGAAATGTAAAATTTTAGACTTTTCAAGTTTAAGCAATTGAACTTCTTCAAAACCATTTGTAATAATGTGCAATTGGTATTTAGTAATTAAATAATTAAGTACTTCAATGGCACCTTCAAAAAGGTTGTTATAATTTGGTAAATTATCAATATATATGTTGGATAAATCATCTATTTGGTCATCTGATATCTTATAATTTAAAGCATCGAAAGACTCTTTTAAGCGGTTATATCTTAGTATCGGTTTACTTACTCTTTCTTCTCTATATAGTTTCCAATATTTTAGATTTATAGGTGTATAAAAATTTAAAAATTCATTTAAATCTAACTTAATATTATTTTCGTTAAATATAAACCCAAATGCTTTTGCAGAATTAGACTCAAAATCCCAAAGGGTATGGTCTAAATCAAAAAATACATGTTCAATAGTCATAAATATCTATTTCTATTATTAAGCCCAATAAAATTATAATGACAAGCCCTATTAATACTTTTCTAAAGTAATATTTTAAATTTATATTTGGTGTACAATAAACTTATAAATTGAAATTAAATTTTAAGCATTTATTCTTAACACCCTTTCAAAAGAGTGTTGCCACTCTTTTTAGTGCAACGCTAATAGCCCAAATCATAAATGTTCTTGGAGCACTATTTCTCGCAAATATTTATGCCCCTGAACTATATGGCTCTTACAGTGTTTTTTTAAGTTTTGTCGGTATTTTAACCATTCTCAACAGTATAAAATTAGAGTATATTATTATAACAGATACATCTGAACACAAAAGTATAAATATGGCGAATTCCATATTTATTATAATCTTGTTTATAAGTTGTATTCACGCAATTTTTTTCAGTTTATTTAAAGACCTATTTCTGAAAAACGGCATTGTCTTTACCATCCTAATATTCAGTAGCCTTACTTCTTTATTTTTATCTAACTCAAAGGTATTTGAATCTTATTCTACGAGGAAGTCTTTGTTTAAGATCATTGCCAATTCCCGTGTAATCATGGCTGTGAGTACTATACTTTTTCAATTTGTCTTTTATTATTTTAGTCACAACGGACTTATATATGGTTATTCATTAGCCATAGTTATGACATTTATATTTTACCTATTCCATTCAAAAAACATAGTTCGTGTTCCTAATTTTGACTTATTTACGAAGACGATTAAAATTCATAAAAATATTTTGCGTTTTGCATTTCCGTCCGGACTCATTAATGGTATTGCATTAAACATAATGCCAATTTTACTGTTGAGTTACTTTTCGGCTTCATCTTCAGGTATTTATGCGCTAAGTTTAAAGGTGGTTTCGGTTCCATTATTTATTATCTCATCATCAGTTGCTCAAGTTTATTTTCAAAAAGCTACTCATTTCTTCAATAATTCAAAGCATAAATTATACGGTTTTACCAAAAAAATAGTACTGACAAATATTTTGATAATGTTTATTGTTTTAGTTTTAATTAATACACTAGGGGTATTTTTGTTAGAACTTTTTTTTGATAAAAGTTGGAAGGACCTAAGCCTTTATATTACTATATTGTCTTTTTATATTATGGGACAGGTCACATTTTCACCGATTAGCTCGATAATTGTAATCACTAATAAAATGCACATTGGTTTTGTTTTTAATGTCAGTCTGGCACTGATTAATTTAATAGCAATTTACATTGGAAGTCTCTACGATAATATTACATATACTGTACTTTTGTTGTCAATTGTAGGAGGATTAAGCTATGTTGTTTTATTATCTTATTTTTTATCGCTCCTTAAAACTTATGAAAATGAAAACTAAAATTTCTTTTATAAAAAAGTTAGATTTCTTTCTTTTTGGATGGATCATAAATTTAGTTTATCCAGAATATTACCGGCCCAGATATAATTATTTACCCTACCATAAATTGTTTTTTCATTACCTCATCCCTCAAAAAATATTGAGATTAAATGGCGCAGTCAAATGGCCTGTTCATTTTACCTCAACCATTATTAACGCATCCCAAATAAGCAAAGGGGTTTTATGTGATCCAGGCGATAATTCTAATAATTACATCCAGGCTAATAATGGTATTCACTTGGGTTCAAATGTGGGATTCGGTTCGGGTGTCAAAATATTATCGTCCATTCATTCGCATCACGATCATTCACAATATGATAAAGATCTTCCAATTACGATTGGTAATCATGTTTTTGTAGGTGCAAATAGTGTTATTCTGCCCGGTGTTACTATTGGTGATAATGTAGTAATTGGTGCTGGAAGCATAGTTTTAAAAGATATTCCATCAAATTCTATTGCAGTTGGTAACCCATGTAAAATGATTAAAGAAAAAGAATCGTATACACAAGATCTTTCAAAACTTGTATTTAATAAAAAAGTTCCTAAGCAGTATTCAACTTTTTTAATGGGAAAATAGAATAATAACATTTCCTATGATTCCAATTTATTTGGCTTAGAATACCCGATATTTTTTCAAATGAAAATATACTTCTTTATGAGCACCAAAACTTTTAAAGAAAGAAGCCAATTCAGTAATCATTGAACCTTCAAAGTCCAGCATATAATTAGATCCTGCATTGCTTTCAATAACATGGTCAATTAAAAAGGACATGGCTTGTTTTTCCCTTCCTTCATCGTTTATTGCAGAAAATATATAGGTAATTCTATATTTATCTATTAAAAAAAAAGCACCTCCTATTAGTTCATCATTTCTATTGATTACACCTATACTTTTAATACTATTTAATCGCAAAGCATGTTCTGATAATTTATTTAGAATTTGATAATCTGAATAATTTTTATTCAATTCAGCGCCTTTATTTTTTTTAAATAGCTGGATGATTTTTTTATGATCATAATTTTCGATTATCTCTAGATTAAATTGTTTGGCTTGCTTGCAGCTACTTTTGCGGCCCTTGCTGTATTCTTTTCGCAATGATTCATACGTTTTATCTAAGGATAAAATAAAATTATCTCTTTTCTTAATTCGTTGAGAGCTCATCAAATTATTCGAATTCAAAAAAACATCAACTAATTTAAATTTTTTTGGAATTTCTTTTATGAACTGAAGAACAGCTAACTCATTGATCGATTGAGATGAAAAAGCTCCCAATTGTTGTGTCCATGGCGGTAGATAAATATAATGAATGCCATATTTTTTTCTTTTGGGTAATGGCATAACCGACTGATAATCATCTTCAACCAAAGCATCCCAACTATCACAAACAATATCAAGAAAACGCGAAAGTTTTCAGCATTAGAAATGCAGGTATCATATTTAGCTATGTCTAATTCATTCCTGGTTAAATACCGTATCATATATAAGCGGTTTCTAGGTCACTAAATAGATCGCAATGCGGTTAATTGTTTAAAAATATCAATGTAGAGTTTTTTCCACCGTTTCCATCGTCCTCTGTTGCTGAGCGTCTCATTATGAAAAATAGTAATGAATGTGCCATCAACTTTTTTTACTTCTTTAGCCAATTTTAATATAACCTCATAGGCTCCTTTGTTTGATAATTGCAAATAATCCCGTAAGGTACCGTCCATAACAGCAAAGGGGTATATTTTTAGTGGTGTTTGAATTTCATAATCTAAATCGTAGAAATGAAATGGCGTACATGTACTAGCTCTAAATCCATATTGGGCGGCATAACCCATTGTATGATCTTCCATTATTTCTAGGTTGACCAAATTCTGATAAGTATCCGGTATATCCAAACGTAAATAATGTTGACGTGATTTAAGTATTGGCCTGTTTAAAACGTTCTCCAATCTCAATTTCTCCTTCTTCAATAATGCTTCATTTTTTAAAGTAAAATATGAGGGATGCAATCCTATATCAGCGTAATCAGAAACCGACTTTATTAGAGATTTATACTTGCTATTTCCAGAGGAAATATTTTTATCATAAGTAGTATAATCACCTACTAAAAAGAAAAATATAGTTTTGATGTCGTACTGTTTTTGAAAATTGAGCAGATCATTGAAAGTATCAAACGGATCTCTTCTAAAACCAAATAAAACAAGTAATCTATACCAAATATCAAATAATCTGAATTTTGATAAATCATATAAAAAACCACCAAATGTCCTTATCATCCCTTTATGCTTATAGCTATAAGCAATATCAACATCAATAGTTGATATATATTCAAATTTCCTTTCCAAAAATTGATATGCAGGAAATTTTTCTTTTAATAAAGACTTAAATTTATAGGCCCAAATATCAATGATTGGTTTATCTAAAAAATTATGCCTAAAGGCCAAACTTTCTTCAGCAGGAAATCGATCAAACTCATCTTTTACATGTGGTAAATATTCTTCATATCTACTTAATAAATAAAAAGTAGCAGCAAAAATATCAAAGGGTATTGTCGCAGACTGTCTGGTTTGAAAAAAACATTCTACGTCATCCCAGGTACCCATAATAATTTCTAAATCATTTATACCTTGCTCAAAAAGCAACCCATTACTTCTAACAAAAAACTCATTCCCTAAAGGATGTTTTGTATATGATAATTTCAAATTATTATGCGCAACAAAATCCTCAACTTTAGTAGTAAATTGAACCGGAATTTGTAAAATTCTAGTAAAAAAATGTTTAAAAGTATAGGTTAATCTAGGTGTTACCTTATGTGTATAAACTAAAAGCATTATATCAATTTACTATCGGCAAAGCTAAAGTACGCTTTTTCAGTAATTAATAAATGGTCTAAAATTTTAATATCTAAACTTATACCAGCTTGTTGTATTTTTTTTGTAAGATCAATGTCAGATTTACTTGGTTTTAAACTTCCAGAAGGATGATTATGGCATAATATAACAGCAACCGATGATAATTCAAGGGCTTTTTTAAACAACATTCTAACATCTACTAATGTACCTGTAATACCTCCACTACTCAACTGATCTTTGTATATAATTTTGTTAGAATTATTTAAATACAACACCCAAAATTCTTCATGGTTCAGTTCACCAAGAATAGGCTGCATTATATCAAACACGGCCTTACTACTGCTAATTTTTGGTCTTTCTAATGCTTCTTCTAATCGACGTCTTCTCCCTAATTCTAAGGCAGTAATTATAGAAATTGCCTTAGCTCCTCCTATTCCTTTAAATTGAGTTAGATCATTAACTGACAATTTCCCTAATTGGTTTAGATTATTGGAAGTAAAAGTCAAGATGCGTTTAGCCAAACCAACTGCACTTTCTTCCCTATTACCTGAGCCGATCAAGATTGCAATCAACTCTGCATCAGAAAGAGTATTTTTCCCTTTAGACAATAATTTTTCTCTGGGTCTATCATCTTCTTTCCAGTTCTTCGAAACAGACTTACGCTCAATACTCATCAAATAAAAAATTTGCATAAAGATATAAAAGAAAAAATAATACCTTTGTTAGTACTTTCATTTTAATTTAAATTTAATGAGGATAGTTATTGCAGGTGCAGGTGAAGTAGGTTTCCATTTAGCAAAGTTGCTTTCTTACGAATCTCACGATATTACGCTTATTGACCAAAAAAAAGAACGATTAACCTATTCAGATACTCGTTTAGATATAAGAGTTCTGAAAGGCAACGCAACATCCATTTCTTTATTAAAAGATGCGAATGTTAAAAACACAGATTTAGTAATAGCGGTTACTTCTAATGAAACTGTTAATATAACTATTTGTGTTTTAGCGAAAAGGCTCGGTGCTAAACGAACCATTGCCAGAATTAGTAATTCAGAATTTATCGACAATAAGGACGAGATTAATTTTTCAGAATTTGGGATTGATGAGTTGATCTCAACCGAAGAACTGGCTTCTAATGAGATTAAGATGCTTCTCAATCAAGCTGCGTTTAATTTTATGCATGAATTCGAGGGAGGTGAATTGAGTATGTTGGGAATTATTCTGTCAAAATCAGCACCTTTTGTTGGCATGTCTGTGAAGGATGCCGCTGCCAGTTTCCCGGGAATTCATTTTATGCCAATTGCGCTTCAAAATGAACATTCTGATGACATAACGATTCCACGAGGTAACACTGTTTTTAAAAAAGGTGATCTAGTATATTTTGTTACACTTAAGGAAGGTGTTAATGAACTTTATAAACTAACAGGTAAGATAAAAAAAGAAGTCCATAATGTAATGATCTTGGGTGGAAGTTCAATTGGCAAGAGAACTGCCAAAGAACTATGCGACAAAAAATTAAATGTAAAAATAATAGAGCAAAATAAGTCTAAAGCACTTGAGTTAGCCGATGAATTGCCAAATGCACTCGTTGTTCACGGTGATGGTAGGGATGTTGAGTTGTTACTTGAGGAGAACATTGAGGAAATGGATGTTTTTATTGGAGCTTCTGAAAGCCCGGAAACCAATATAATGACTTGCTTAGTAGCTAAATCTAAAAATGTAAATAAGACAATTGCGTTAGTAGAAAATGTTGATTATTCCAAATTATCTCATTCTATAGGCATAGATACTATAATTAATAAAAAATTATTAGCTGCAAATAGTATATTCAAATATATTAGAAAGGGTGATGTTCTAGAGATCACAACACTTAATAATCTTGATGCAGAAATATTAGAATTCAAAGTCCGCGAAAACTCAAAAATCACTAAAAAAATAATAAAAGAATTAAATTTTCCGCGTGACGCGACTATTGGCGGTGTTATACGTAATGGTATAGGTCATATCGTTCTTGGTGATTTTCAAATTCAAGCAGATGATAAAGTTGTAGTAAGTTGCTTAGCTCATTCTGTTATTAAAGTTGAAAATTTATTTGACTAATTTTTCTGAAGCAAACATTGAATAAATAATGACTAAACTTAATGTAAAAATCATTTTTCAAATGATGGGTTTTCTCCTCATTTTTAATGGTTTTTTTATGTTTATTTCTGGTGCAATAAGTTGGATCTATAAGGATGGTGCAACCCAAGGGATTTTCGTTGCAGGAATTACTACTATTGCAATAGGCATATTATTCAGATTTGTAACAAAGGGATTTAAAAAAGAAATTAAAAAGCGAGAAGGTTACATCGTTGTAACCATGGGGTGGATCTTCATGTCTTTATCAGGTTCTTTACCCTACCTGTTTACTGAATCAATTCCTTCTTTTACGAATGCTTTTTTTGAGACTATATCAGGTTACACTACTACCGGTGCATCTATTTTAGATAACATCGAAAGTATGCCAAAAGGGATCTTATTTTGGAGAAGTACTACACATTGGATTGGTGGTATGGGAATTATAGTTTTAACTATAGCTGTTTTACCTTTGTTAGGTATTGGTGGAATGCAACTTTTTGCTGCTGAAGCACCTGGCCCATCAGCAGATAAATTACATCCAAGAATTACGGATACAGCAAAAAGATTATGGTATATCTATTTTGGTTTTACTATTACTGAAGCTATATTATTAAAATTGGCAGGGATGGATATATTTGATGCCGTAAATCATGCTATGAGTACCCTGTCTACTGGGGGATTTTCTACAAAAAATGCTAGTTTGGCCTATTGGAATGACCAACCTTTAATTCAATATATCGTCATTATTTTTATGTTTTTAGCAGGAACAAACTTTGTTCTAAGTTATTATGCGTTTAAAGGAAAAATTAGCAAAGTTTTACATGATGAAGAATTTAAAACCTACTTTTTTAATATCATAGGAATAACCATAATAGTAGCATTAATAATTTATTTTAAAGCAGATGTCTCTCAAATCCCAACTGAAACTCAGCTCATAGCGCACCCAATGGTATTTGGTGAATTGGAAAGTTCTTTAAGACATGGTTTATTTCAAGTAGCTTCCGTCATTACCACAACAGGATTTGTTACCGCTGATTTTACGATTTGGACTCCTTTATTGACCATAATTTTCTTTTTCTTAATGTTTTTTGGGGCATCCGCGGGTTCTACCGCTGGTGGTGTTAAATTTGTTCGTCATATTATTATGATCAAAAATGGATTTTTAGAGTTTAAAAGATCAATCCATCCGAGCGCCATTATACCCGTAAGATATAATAATCGTACTGTATCTCAAGATATTGTATTTAATATAATGGCCTTTTTTATTTTATATTTATTAGTGTTCGCCTTAGGAGCATTGGTTTTTGGATTATTAGGTTTAGATTATGTAACTTCGTTAGGTGGTGCAGCTTCGTCCCTCGGAAATGTGGGGCCGGCATTTGGGAAATTGAGCCCTGTTAATAATTTTAATAGTTTACCTGACTTAGGTAAATGGTGGTCTGCTTTTTTAATGTTATTAGGTAGATTAGAATTGTTTACCGTCATGATTTTATTTACTCCATATTTCTGGAAATCAAGCAAGTTTTGAAATTTAAAGATCAATTAAATAAAGAATTAATATTAGATGAATATCCGAAACGGATAATTTCATTAGTACCCTCTCAAACAGAATTACTTGTTGATTTAGGGTTGGAAAAAAATATTATTGGTATTACCAAATTCTGCATTCATCCTAAACAGTTATTATTAGACAAAACCATTGTTGGTGGTACTAAAAAGGTGAATTATAAAAAGATTATAAGTTTGCAACCAGATCTAATTATTGGAAACAAAGAGGAAAACACAAAAGAAATGATCCATGAATTAGAAGAAATTGCTCCTGTTTATATTTCTAATATTTTAACTATCGAAGACGCACTTAAATTTATCTCTGATATTGGTCAGCTATGCAATAGAAAAATAGAGTCAAAACAATTAGTACAAAAAATTGATAATGCCAAAATAGATTTTATTGAATTCGTAAAAAATCAACCATTTCGAAGAGTAGCCTATTTCATTTGGAATAAACCTTGGATGGTAGTAGGAAGTAATAATTATATTAACGAAATACTAAAGCTTAATAAGTTTGAAAATATTTTTGGCAATGCCCCAAATAGATATCCAGAAGTATACGTTGAAAATTTTTATGATTTGAGTCCTGAATTGAAACCTGAATTCGTCTTATTACCCTCTGAGCCTTATCACTTCAAAAAAGAAGATATTAAAAAGCTAAAACAACATATTGATTGTAGCATGAAACTAGTAGATGGAGAAATGTTCAGTTGGTATGGTTCTCGAATATTGAAAGCTTTTGAATATTTTAAAAAATTCCATCGAACTTTAGATGCATAATATTTCTTGAAAAGAAATATGATTAAAGATAGAATTGGTCTTTACCTACAGTTTTCCTTACCTGCTTATTAAATATAATACTGAAAATTATATAAATTGCAGCTGACTTCGAAATTCATAGCTAAATAGCCTTTAATAAATATTTGTTAACTTAGCCTAGCTTAAATTTGAGGTGCAATTTCCTTCGAATCAATATCTTGCTATGATATTTATATCTAAATTTTTAATTCCTAAAAATTATAATGGTTTAGCCATCTATCCCTTTATTTTCCTTAAAAATAAAGCACTTACTGATAATCAAAGTTTAATAAATCATGAAAGAATTCACCTTAGGCAGCAAATTGAATTGTTATGGGTTTTCTTTTTTCTTTGGTATTTTTTAGAATTTTTTATTCATTTGGTCAAGATCAGAAATTGGCATAAAGCTTACCATAGTATAAGTTTTGAAAAGGAAGC
>RCNB010002780.1_pt1 | contig 10637 bp, 9 predicted proteins | sample 2041321 | NCBI WGS metagenome assembly RCNB01 (sample SAMN09708232, study PRJNA481090) | Marine sediment metagenome, whole genome shotgun sequencing project.
AGTCATGGGCTACACGAGTATTTCTACCGAGAGCTTCGAATCGAAACTCGTCGTTGAAATGCGTTCAGACCTCGCACTTGGTCTGTCTGAGCTAACGGCAGCAGTGCCGGGCCTGGGTACTGATCTGGGTGGTTTGATGTCTTTAGGTATGAGCCTGGATATCGAGGCTATGCGTGGGTTCGTTGAGACGCAGCTGGATGCGATCGACGCGGACCCCTATATGTGTGAACAATTTGCCGCGATGGAAGCAGGTGTAGCGCAGGCGCGTGCGGCCCTGCAGCAACCGGTAATGCCAATGATCTACGATTTCCGTGGATTCATCGCGCTGGTAGAAAATATCGAAGGTCTGGACATGGCTACTCAGAAGCCGCCGACTTCCGTTGAAGGACAGTTTCTAGTGTCGATGGATAATGCGCCTTCCATGGTTTCAATGGGTGCGATGCTCAGTCCTGAACTCGCAGCCATGAATCTACAGGCGGATGGTGAGCCGGCACTGCTGGACTTGCCGCAAGCGCAGATGCTGGGCGGCGATGCGTACATCGCAATGAATGATGAAGCCTTGGCAATTTCAATTGGCGACGGAGCTGAGACGAAGCTTTCTGGCATGTTGACCGCGGACGCCGCTGACGACGGAATTCTTCTTAGTTTCGGCATGGACGCAGCCCGCTACTATGCGTTTGCCGGCGAGGCGATGGCTGAGGCGCAAAATGATGATGACAATCCAATGACCCCGGCCATGCAGCAAGCAACTCAGGAAATCATGCTAGCCATGGCAGATATGTTTGATCGCATGACCGCTGATATTCGCCTGACGGAAGACGGTATTGTCATGGAAGGCATTGAGACACTAGCGGAGTGAATTGGATCATGAAGACCATACAGTTATTGCTTTGCACCATTCTTTTCTCAGCCACTGCGGCTTTGGCGGATGACATGGCGAATGTCCATGTCGACCTGGAATCGGTTGCGAGCGCTGAAGACCTGAGCCCGGCAGACGGCTTGACGTCGTCGGGTCAGCCTGACGCCGAACAATTGGCAGTATTTGCAGAGGCGGGATATGTGGCTGTAGTCGATCTGCGAGGCGAGTCTGAGAATCGCGGTCTGGATGAAGCAGCAGTGGTCGAAGGTCTGGGTCTGGACTACGTGAATCTACCCGTAAGTGGCGCGGATTCGGTTAGCTGGGAAAACGCCAGCAAGCTGCAGGAAATTTTGTCGTCGTACGATGGCCCCGTCCTGGTTCATTGCGGCAGCGGCAATCGCGTTGGTGCGTTGCTGGCCTTGAGCAAGAGCCAAAGCGGTGCTGACGATGAGGAGGCTGTTGCTTATGGGCGCGCGGCAGGCATGACTGGGCTTGAGTCAGTTGTGCGTTCACGGCTCGCTGAGGACAAATAAGAGCTTCAAATGAAGAGGGGTCAGAGCCTTTCGGCTCTGGCCCCTTTTTGTGTGGTGGACCGAGTGCGAACAAATTGGAACCTCATTGTAAATGAAATTTCGGAGTGGTCCGAAGTCCTCACAAATGCGTTTCCGGCTACCTCTAGACACGAAACAGAATGATTCCGCTTGGTTCAGATCGTAGCGGCCTCGATCTCAGATAACTGATTCCGTGTCGAGCCACTATTGCCAAGCCGCTCCTCAGTATTTGCAATGGTATTACGTCAGGGTCTATGGGACAGAACTAGCTCTGAGTTAAGAAAGTGTTTTTGTTCATCCTAAGCTGAGGAGTTGAGATGAATCAGAAGCCAAGAGGACGAACGTCATCGTCCGAATAGATCATTCGTGATATCCAATGTAAGACGCGCTTTGCCGTGAAGAACTCGAAGTATTTCAGTGCACCCATAGTGCCCTGCAGGTTAATTGTGCGACCGTACACGCGAGCCACAACTTACCAATGAAACGTTACGGAGGCTCTTGCAGTTAAGGGTTCGAGAGGGTGAGAATGCACGTCATCAACACCGCCTAGTGCTTCACCCGGCAAACGCGATGCGTAGTAGTATGCGATATCGGTGGAATCTGTATCCAGCAGGTTGAATACGTCGAACCTGAATTCTATTCTCTCCATGCGGTATCCGACCCCGGCATTAATCAACAGCGATGCTTCTGAACGCACACTGTTGTCTTCTATCAATGGCGCTGCTCCGAGGTACCTGGCGCGAGCAGAAGCGAAAAACCCATTAGCCCACACACCGTTCAGTCCGAGCACCGCGCTGGATTCCACGGCTCCAGGGATTTCTTTGCCCGCCCCCTCGTCCTGCTTAAATTTGCTGTCGGTATAGGTGTATGCGAAATTCGCAGCGAGCCAGTCATTTACCTGCACAAACGTTGAAAACTCGACACCAACACGCTCGGACGCTCCCTGTGCTTCAGTAGAACCTGCATCACCAACAAACAGTAACTCCGAGTCCAATTCAAGCCAAAACACAGTCACCGTCGCGTTGAATCTCTCTCCAGACTCGAACCGGGTCCCGATTTCTGCCCCGTTCGACTGACCAAATGGATCAACTCTATCAGCAGGATCACCGCTTATCGGATCGATTGTGATTGTGTTTCCTCGAACGTCGTTGGAATGAAAACCGTGGCCCCAATTCAAGTAGACTTCGAGAGAATCTGTTGCGCGAAATGCAGCATTGAATTTCGGGCTGAGCAGGAAATCATTTCCATCGCCGCCGTTTTCGATCAGATCGGCATCAACGTCCCATTCGAAATAGTCCGCCCGCAAACCTAGCGAGACCCTCAGGGAGTCGGATAATTGCATGCCGAAATCTCCGTAACCGCTGAGTGAAGACTCGTTGACGGAGTCTCGTCGGACTGTTCCGATACGCTGTCGCGCCACAGTGCGATACAGCGCAATATCGCCAATGTCATCCACCCGAATGTCGGAACCCCAACGAAACTCTACTGGCAGAAAACCGGTCAACCACTGGCTCGAACCGTCAACTCTCAGCCCAAAAGTCTGGCGCTTGTCGATTTGTTCGAATTGATCTCCATTGACCGGGTCTTCAAGCAGGTAAGTGAAGTTCGAATACAGCCCGAAATCGTAATCGACCAAATACGCTATGGCCTCCCAGTCCTCGAACTCAAGTTGTGCGGTAATTCCATACCGGTCCGTATGCCCGCCAAGGTCTGGATCGATGAATCCCAATTCATCGACGAGCCCGGAACTGACAGCACGTTGCGGAATCTGATCAGTTGAGCTCCATTCTCCCGAATAGCCGAGCAGCGAAATTTCCGCGACTGCTTTTCCGACAGGAATTCTGTAGTTGAGATAGAGCTTGTTTTGCTCCAGGTCTTCGTCTATGACCCACGGTCCGCTGTACACGCTGAAGTCTGCTGCCGCCGCCAACGTGCCTCCGAACACATCAAAACCGGACGATCCCATAACACGATAGAAATCAAAAGTGCCGGCAGAAACGTTCAGCATTCCCTCATCAAGCTCGTCGTATAACTGAAATTCAACACTGCCTGCAGATGAAAAATCTCCAACAACGGCAGAGTACGGCCCTTTCCGATAAGACGTAGTCTCAACCATTTCTGGAATGAAGAAATTCAAATCGAGATAGCCTTGGCCGTGGCCGTGCGTCCTCATGTTTATAGGCACACCATCGACAAATGCCGAAAAGTCTGTTCCGTGATCAAGATTGAATCCACGGAGAAAATACTGATTAGCTTTACCGGTGCCGGAGTGCTGAGTTGCAACCATGCCAGGAACTGCTTCAACCAACTCACCAATTCGCATCATTGGTGCCAGGCGAATATCGTCAAAACCGACAATACCCTCAGATGCCGCGACAGCGCTACCCAGCATTTCCAACGCGCGGCCGTAGACGACTACTTCCTCGTCCACCTCGATATCTCCCTCATGAGAGAACGTCGTGGGAGGGAACAAAAAAATCATTCCGGCAAAAATGAAGAAATAATATCGCATTGTTTTAGCCTGACTATGTGCGTTGTTTTTGAGCCCCGCAGTCCGGAGGCGATTAACTTTTGTTGTCAGAGCGAATGAAAATATATTCTAACGCTCAACTTCGATTCTCATCTTAGTGAAGCGAGCAGGGAATTGAATTCGGACTTTACATAAACATTCAAACTGTTACATTTTGCGACAAATAGCTTTAATTGGGCATGCAATAGCGAATCGAAACTCATCGCCCGACTTCAAAGGTTAGTGTCGCCCAAAGAGATTCATATGGAATACGTGGTTCATCAGCACCAAGGTAAATCAGCAAGCCGCTATACCAATGCTCCTCGTCGCCCATTCGTGTCAAGTGAATGAATCGAATGTACCAACGACCTTCTTCCGCAAGAATAAATTCAACCTCACCATTGTCATCGGACCGGACCCGAACGAGTTCTTCGAAAATACCCTCGTCAGATATTTCGTAGTGGCCTTCATGCGTGGCGTAAACCAGTTCGTTCGCGAGTGGTTGGCCGTCTTTTAGTATTCTCGCTCTGAAAACATCACCCTTGCCCAATGCATAGGGGTTCTGCAGTGGCACAATCTCAACCGGATAATCAAGTACCGCGCCATAGTTGTCGGATTGATCCTCACCCACCTGTAGGATTGTCTTGGAAAACTTCGCATAGCGCTCAGCGGTTCCAATAGTCGTCTCGCCACGCTCGTTGCGTTCCTCTACGTCGTCATCCAGCCCTTCATAGCGAAGATAGAAATTAAAATTGTCAGCTGCGATTCTTATAATCGATGGCCGTGTAGCGATTCCAATAACATAGTTGCCAGCCAGGTCGAAGGTTGCAGTCAAATTTGAGATCGTATCGTTATAGCTCCACTGACTGCTGTCGACATCGAGTTCATCGCCGGCTGGTGCCACAATCGTCACGCTCTCCATTCGGTTGGTCTTAATTCGATTAGCCGAAGTTTCGAAAGTCCCATTGAGAAGCGGTATTACTACTTCCTGACCCTGGGCAACAAAAAAAGTGGCCGGCTTAAAGAAAAGAGTATGTGCGCCGGCCTGCATAGCCAGAAAGGCCAGAATTAGAATCGCCGCCAAACCCGCAAACTTGGAATAGTGAATCATTTGAAACCTCATGCTGCCAGTAAGAAATAACAACCAACGCCGGCGATGCCGATTCCAGTTGTTCGAAGTAATCCAGGTCCCCGACGAAGGTGTCGAAAACCAATGCCGACGAACACACCCAGAAGGTGTATCAAGGCCGTTCCGGTAACGAACCCTAGTCCATAAAGCCACGGATTTGCGATTAAGGGCATTTCAGTGCCGTGCGCATGACCGTGGAATGTGCCAAAAATGGCTACGCTGATAATGGCAACCCATTCAGGAATGAATTTTTCGGCCGCGAGAGCTATGCCGAGCACTATTACCGAGATTGCGATACCAGCCTCAACCATTGGAATATCGACGCCTTGCATGCCGAGAAACCCACCAAAGATCATTATCAGGACAAACGTTGCAGGAACATGCCAGATTGCATTGCCGCCGATCTGTACACTGAGAATGCCCACGGCGAGCATGGCGAGCAGATGGTCAAATCCTAGCGCTGGATGAAGTAGTCCGGTTAGGAAACCAACGCCACCTTCTAATTCTTCATGAGCAAATGCCGTTTCAGTCAGTACTATGGCAATCACCATCCACGCGGTGAGCTGCGATATGTAATACGGCCAGTGCCAATCTTTCGTTTTCAGAATATTTTGAAACATTTCTAATTAGTTTCCTTTCAATAAGCCTCGGAACTTCAATGTCCCTCTATACAATTGCCCGCCAACTGTCGCGTTGCAATCCCTAACATTTGTGTAGTTTACATACTTGGGGTTCCAGTACTTGAACCAATCATAATCGGTGATCAGGCACATCGACTTGATAGCTTCCTCCGACGAATATCTACGCAGTGCGAAGTCGATCATCAGGTGGCCAGGTGAGTAGCCCTTTGCTGACTCATCAAACGCTGTTTTGAGGAGGTAACTGGTCTCGCCGAGCAGTATCAGAATCTGTGCGCCTATCGTTCGACCATCGACCTTTAAGAAGCAGATTTCAGTCGACTTGATTTCCGCAAACTCGTCTACAACATTCTTGTAGAACAAATACTTCGACTTGTTTAGGCGGATCGCTGCAGGAGCGGGATAATGCTCTTTCTTATTTTCTTTTTTTCCTTTCCAGCCGGACATTTCCAATTCTACGAAATGTTCATAAGCCCAGTCCATGTCGTTACTATCCGTGACGAGTGAAAACTCAAAGGAATCCTGAGCTTCTAAGCGATTTCGGGCGTTGTTCAAGTTGCCTCGAAATTTCTTATTCAGGGCTTTGTAAGCATCGTCGTAGTTGATTATGTCAATGAACGTGCAGCGATCTGCTTTCGATTCTACCGATCGGCGTGCTGCCACTTGTCCAATACAACTTGCAATAGCCGAAGATTCCAATACTGCGCTGATCGCAAACACGTCCCACTTCGGCAATTTTTCAGGCCCAACCGGGTTCCGCATAACATCCCATATCAATTGCTTGTCTACGTCGTCATCAACAACGATATCGGGCATATACAACCCACCTGACGTCGGAAATATAGCCTCTAGTATCAGGCCTCGCAAGCGGGGACGAAAAGTCAATGGCAATACAGCCAGGAGCCTGTTGCCTTGATATACACAACGAAACTCAATTTCGTCGGAAAATCCGCTCGGACGATCGAAGTACGCCTGAAACCAGGCAGGATGTTGATAAAACGAGCGGAACGATACCGACTCGGCGAGGGTTTGCCAGTCGCAGCGTAAAGCTTGGAAGCCCTTCTTGCCGAGGAATCGCTTCACTGTTAGTTCGCTTTTCAATTTTGATTGGGCTTTAGTCAGCGGACTGATCCGATAAACGTCTGGCTCTTCGAATGTAGTAAAGAAGTATGCCGCGCAGTGATTTGTTATAGAAACGAACGTCAAACACTTTTCTCCGCTCAGGTCGCCAGGTTAGATGCCAGTCCATGCCGGACACCAGGTCTATCGATTCAATGGTGCTGGAACGACCGTAATATTCAACCGCGTATTCGCGGAGTAAATTACCCGGTGCCAGATTGGAGTACTGTTCGTCATAGCCGTGCTTCAGGGAGTAACAGGATTTGGCGGTCAAGATGCATAAATCCGACGCGATAGCTTGGCCGTTCAAATAAAGGATATGGATATGACCGCGCCCGGATTGCGAACAGCGGCGAAGTAAGTCCAGATAGAATGCCGATTGGTCCTCGTGCAATGCGATCGCTCTTTTTCCACCCTTAACACTTTTCCACCCGGCAGCTTCTGTTTCCAGAAAAGCTTGATATGCGTTCTCCAATTCCGGGAAGGTGGTGAAAGTTCGGAATTGATATTCACCGTGGCCTGCCAGTTTCTTGCGGTTTCGACGAAGATTGTTTCTCGCTTTGGAGTTGAGAACGGTTTCGACATATTGGTCTGTCTTGACTGAGAGTAAATGGCTGAAGTCGTAATGCGTTGTCGACGAGCGCTGCGACGTTCGAGCCAGTCCGACGAGTACGCTTTCCTCGAGAACACCGCGGAATCGCATGCAGTCCCAGTTAGATTTTATCAATGATTGGATTCGCGATGTGATGGTTTGGAATATTGCGGCGCTGGATCCAGTCGGACCAATAAGCACGTCGCGTATTGGTACGGGGTAGTTCGGGAATTCAAGTACTCGAAGGCGAATACCAAAGACGCGCTCTGCAACAAGTCGGCAAGGAAATATGGCTATCAGATGGTTCCGATCGAAAACAGAGACAACGAAAACGTCTTCGCTGGCCATATCGAATGACTGCAAATAGGAGAGCATATATTCTGGATACTGAGTGAGACCGGCGGAGCCCAGCGACTCCGCAAGATCAAACCATTCGCTCTGAATACCGCGAATTTCATCCAGTCCTCGATATATCCGGACTTCTAAGGTCGATCTATCGATGACAAATGTCCTCATTGTTATTCTGCTTTCGCATTGATGGCAAAAGTTGGTCTATGTCCAGCAGAGGGGAGAAGCTGTCGGAGTAGACTTCTTGAAATCCAAATTCTTCGAGTATCTGGAGTCCAGCGTCAATGACCCTTGCCTCCCACTTATTGTGCCATGCGGATTGTTGCTTTCTAGACTCCTCAATCGCGTTGTTACGAAATGTTACATGACTTCTATGGTCCAGCTTTTCCTCGATCAGATGCTGGTTCTCGGAATAGCGCGTGAATAAATCGAGTTTGGAGAAAATGCGTGGTATCTCGTGCTTCGGGCGAGCAATCAGATCTTCGTAGAAAACCAAGGCAAACGAGTTGATGGATCGAGACGATAAGGCAAATCGGGTAGACAGACACCACAAGAGGATCTGAATCAGAATTGGGTCGCCGGTAGCGGTCACCTCATCGATTATTTCCCGTTTGCTTTCAATCTCGGCTCTCCTGGGGTTGTCAGCGGTAAGAAAAGTAGACGGATCGGTTGGCCAGCTAAATGTTTTTGATTTCGACTCAGCTACCGCGAACGGATGTCTGACGATCATTATTCTTCTCATTCTCGGAGCGGAATCACACAGCTGATCGATAATGAGCTGAGCGCTGATATCCTTGATCAATAGACCGCGATAAAGAACTTTTGGAAACTGAACGTTGGCATGACCGGATATGAAATTGCCGCGGATGACTTTTTGTATATGTCGATCGACGACGTCACTGCCGTCAAAATCAGGAAACGGGTACTCTGATTTATATGAAATCGGCGGTCGAAAGTTCTCTGACTGAAACGGCTCGAAAAGCATTCGGTAGTGATCGTCAAAATTCAATAAGTTCGCCAGCCACGTGGTTCCACTTCTACCCTCCCCAATAACCAGCAGTTTGTCTTCAAACCGGCCTAGCCAACGGTTGATAACGCAAAGCGCTGCCCGCGAACTACTAGTCGCCTTGCGATGTATATAGGGAATCGGGTTACTTGCCATTCTGTTTCTTATGTTTTTATATGAGCCCGGACACGGCAGCATGCATCTTTCTAACAAGTTATTCGATGGAGTTACCATAAGTTTACATCTTGTTACAAAATGGCAGCGAAATGATCGCCTTTCATGGGGATCATTAGACTAAACTCTCTACGAACAAATCAGCCTATCATTATGAGAATGTATGGGAAGGGTATCTCAAAAAGCGCGAGCTCTAATCGGCGCAGTCCGGTTTCCATTTTGGGGATTACGGTTTCACGTTTACGGATTGACAGGAACGTGTCGGTACGGCGGTGGGCAACTGCGTGTCCTGTATGCAGGAACGCAACCATTCTTTCATTATTTCAAAACGATAGCATTCTCCGAACTACCGAAAGAAGAATTCTTCGGCTCATATAGCATTTACGAACTTGGTCGTGCCCGGCAGGGATTACGCTGGGACTTGGAATTGTTTCGAAGTCATAGAGTGCTCGTTAATTCCGGTTTATTTCCGTCGGGCCTCTTTGTGCCTGAATGGCTCTCAGGTGTCGCCGATCTGGTCCAGCAAAAGACTGCTGAAGCTACTTCAAAGTCCAGGAAGCGGGACCGAAATCTAATGTCAAAGAACGACATAAGTTACTCAGTAACCGGCAATAGCAGCGATCTTGAATATTTTTATGACGAAATGTACATCCCTCATATGCACCAAAAGCATGGCGGGTCGGTTTTCTTGATGTCGAAGGAAGATATGATGTCAAGAGTCCGTGCCAACCAGGGCGAACTCATCATGATCCATATGGGGAAAGAGGCAGTTGGTGGGAGCTTTATTTTTTATGAGGACGGCCGTCCACGGTTGTTCTCGCAAGGAGTGTTACGTAATGACAAGGATCTCATGCGCCGGGGCGTTGGCACTGCAATTTATTTGTGCAGTTTCGATCACTTGTCTAAAAACGGGTTTCGGGACGTTCATCTGGGTTGGTCTCGTGCAGTTATTTCAGATGGCTCCCTTTATTTCAAGCAACGATTTGGATTGAAAGTCGAGGAAACTTCAGCAATTGGTCACTTGCTTCGATACTCGAATGCATCCGAGGTGGCGAAAGAATGTCTCAAGCATATGGGCTTTATTCATTACCGGTACGGCAAGACGAAGGCTGCGTTGTTCAGGAAGAATGTGACGGCTGATTCCGATACCGTGCTTTTTCAAAAGCAGGCTCAGGCTGAGGCGTTGGGTCTGGACGGAGTAGATGTCATCGATCTAAGTCAATCAGGATCGCGTACACCTTGAACTTAGGGGCATGTTGGTGGACCGAGTGTGAACAAATTGGAACCACCAAGTTTTCCCTGCCGTTCAAGCTGTTACAGCTCGAACGGCAGGGCGAACCTGAAATGGTGGAGGTGGTGGGAATCGAACCCACGTCCGCAAGTCCTCCGCACCAAGGTCTACATGCTTATTCCGTCATTAATCTCGCTATAAGCTACCCGACGGGCAGGGAAAACAAATAGCCAGTTCAAGTAAGGTTTTAACGGTTCGAGCCTTGAACACGCTCTTGCCGCGGTCCCGTGTCGGTGACCCCTGAACCCCAAACGCACAGGCACATTTGGTCAGAGGGCGTTGAACTGGTTTTTAAGCAGCTAGCGCGTAGTTGTCGTCGTTGGCAACTATGGTTTTTACAGCTGTTTTAACGAGGTAATCTGTCCCTCGGCATGCACTCAGAGTTTCGCGACCCACGTCGAAGCCATGTCACCCCCGTGTG